>ENA-OQIU01000003-OQIU01000003.1-human-gut-metagenome-genome-assembly--contig:-NODE-3-length-91488-cov-4.626712_pt1 | contig 91488 bp, 90 predicted proteins | sample MGYA00242590_ERZ504755 | MGnify/ENA primary metagenome ERZ504755 (study PRJEB26092, sample SAMD00036359) | human gut metagenome | host: Homo sapiens | study: EMG produced TPA metagenomics assembly of the...
GAAACTACTGAAACTCGGCGAAGAAGAATATGAAACAGCAGCGGTTGTCCTGCGTACAGAGAAAGAAGCAGAACATATGTGGCTTCTTCTGAAGGAAATTCTGGGAGAAAAAGGATTTGATATAAAAGAACGTCTGTCTTATCTGGACAGAAACAGCACAAGCTTTAAGAAAGGTCTTACAGTTACGACATTCTATCTGGCAAAAGGTCTGGAATTTGATCAGGTATTTGCAGTATTTCCGCAGAAAGATCAGAGCCCGCTTGTGCGTCAGGCGAGATATATCGCTGCAACAAGAGCCCTTCATGAACTGCATATGTATGAAGTGGAAAAAATAAAAAGTATCGTTACTGTTCACTCCGTTCACAGTAACGTAGCCAAAATTCATTCCAGATTGCCTGCGGCAATGGGATTTTGGCTTGTATGTTTCGGGATAGTGGTGTGTGAACAGTAACAAGTAATCTCTCAGTTACAGAGAAAAAAAGATAAATGGTATGATGAAGCAGAAAAATGGCGTTATGACAGACTATGCAAATCGCAGAAGGCTGAGAAATCGACATTGACATCTATGTAATGAAATTGTAAAATATATAATGTTAGGGGCAAAATATCTTTTGACCCTGACATCATATTTTATAAAGTACGGAACAGTTATAATAATATCAGAGAGAGGTTTCCTCTCCTGAACTGATATCAAATATTACCTGAAGACTATATATCTATTCTAAGGAGGATATTATGAAAAATAAAAGAGTACTAATGTTATTGGCCTTAACAGCTGTATTATCTGTTTCCATGACTGCATGTAACTTTGGAGGCGGCAGTGACGAGGATTCAAGTGTGGTACAGGTAACTCCTACACCGGAGCCAACCAAAGCAGCGAAAGTAACTCCTACCCCTGCACCGGCCAATGCCCAGAATACTACCTATACATCTAAGAATAAAGCAGTATCCATTAAACTTCCGGATGCGACATGGGCGAATAAATCAGATTCTGACGATATGTTAAGCTTCGAGTCACCGAAACAGGGCAAACTCCTGATCCTGCATGGTTCTGGTGATGAGGATATGTCTGTGGCGATCATTCCAAGCTCACAGGATACAGCCTCTGCACTTGTAAAGGCAGATAATCTTGTAGAAGGTACAGATTTTGAGATCCAGGATTATAAATCAGAGGAAGTCAGCGGTGTAAATGTTTACAGCTATACAGTTCATTACCTCACTGACAAGAGTGACTATAAATATGTTGTAAATAAATATTTCACAGATAATACAACAGAATTTTACAGTGTTGCAGGTTCTGTAAAGGATGAGAAAGCACTGGCAGGAATCAAGACTTCTGTTGATTCATTCACTATTTCCGGTGATTCTGTACTGAAAGCAGCAGCAACAGGAAAAACTTCAGGAACTACAGCAGGTACAACTGCGGACGGCACTTCAGGAACTACAGGAACGGCGGCTGCAGGTACAGACGGAACAGCATCCGGCAGTTCATCAGATGGAAGCTCTTCAGCAGGTACAGACGGTTCTTACAGTGATACTTCATCGGACGGTTCATCAGATTACAGTTCATCAGACTATACTTCTGATAGCAGCAGTGACGGATCTTATGATTATGACGATGGTTCCTCCAATGGATATTATGCAGATGGAACACCTGTAGGAACAGATGATCCGGACTATGATACAGATCAGACAAGAACTATTTACAGAAACTCCGACGGATATCCGCTTGTAATTTATCCGAACGGTGACGGTACATGGTGTGATGATGACGGAAATACCTATGATTTTGCTAATGGTGAGGACGTTTATGATGAGAATGGCGTTGACTATTACTATCATGGAGAACCGGCGTATGTCCGCTATATGCCTAAGAATCAGTAACAGAAAAGTTGAAAAGGACGGCTGCTGTAAAAAACAGTCGTCCTTTTTTGCGCTGACAGAGACCAACCTGTTATTTACATAAGAACGGATGTTGTGGTAGAATAGCAGGGAAAATATGTGTTACTGTGAACGGAGTGAACAGTAAAACAGGTAGATAATGAGGGCTGATGAATGGAATCATATGGAAGATTTGCCGGTGTTTATGATGTTTTCATGGATAATGTAAACTATCGTGAATGGGCAGACTATATTATAGAAACACTGGCTCAGGACGGGATCAGGGATGGTCTGGTTCTGGAGTTGGGATGTGGAACAGGTACTGTGACAGAGATGCTTGCAGATGCCGGATATGATATGATCGGTATCGATAATTCTGAGGAGATGCTTGCAGAGGCTATGGAGAAGCGGGCAGAATCCGGTCATGATATTCTGTATCTTTTGCAGGATATGCAGGATTTTGAGTTATATGGTACGGTTCGTGCTGTGATCAGTGTCTGTGACAGTATGAATTATCTGACGGACGAGGAAGATCTGGAGTATCTTTTTGCACTGGTAAATAATTATCTGGATCCGGGCGGGCTGTTCATTTTTGATATGAATACGATCCATAAATACCGGGATGTGATCGGTGATACGACTATTGCTGAGGACAGAGAGGACGGAAGCTTTATCTGGGAGAACAGTTATGACAGGGAAAATGCCCTGAATGTATATGAACTGGCACTTTTTCTTCCGAGAGAAGACGGATTGTATGAGAAGTGTGAGGAGGAACATGTACAGAAAGCATATTCCATAGAAGCAATCAAGGCTATGATTGTGAAAGCAGGAATGGAACTGGTGGCAGTCTGTGATGCATATACTCATAATCCGGGTGATGAGAATTGTGAACGTCTGACTTTTGTTGCAAGAGAGCATGGAAAAAGTGCACAGAACGGATATCATGGAAGGATTCCGGAGAAACCTGAGACACATCGCGCGGATTGATGCGATTATAGCAAGCCTTTTAATTAATGCATTATTTACGGGAATTGCTATTGATTTGATGTTAAGCCATGGACAAAATGAAAATAATATGAAAGAAATAACAGGAGTAATAAACGAATGAACGATTATATTATCAGAGCAATTGCAGCGAATGATCAGATTCGTGCATTTGCGGCAGTTACTACAGAAACAGTAGAAACAGCGAGACAGGATCACAATACAAGTCCGGTTGCCACAGCAGCACTGGGACGTCTGCTTACAGCAGGTGCCATGATGGGGACCATGATGAAGGGGGATAAGGATATCCTTACACTTCAGATTAAGGCAGGAGGACCACTTGAAGGAATTACAGTAACTGCAGATTCCAAAGGTCGTGTAAAGGGATATGTGGGAAATCCTGATGTATGTATCCCGGCAAACAGCAAGGGTAAACTGGATGTTGCAGGTGCTGTCGGTATAGGATTTATGAATGTGATCAAGGATATGGGACTGAAAGAGCCTTATGTTGGACAGGTTGCGCTTCAGACCAGTGAGATCGCAGAAGACCTTACCTATTATTTTGCTACAAGTGAACAGATACCATCAGCAGTTGGTCTCGGAGTTCTTATGAATAAAGACAATACAGTACGTCAGGCTGGCGGATTTATCGTGCAGCTGATGCCGTTTGCAGAAGAAAGCACAATTGCTAAGCTTGAGGAAAATGTACAGAAAATCACATCTGTCACAAATCTTCTGGAAGAGGGACATACTCCTGAGAGTCTGCTTGAGAAAGTCCTGGAGGGCTTTGACATGGAGATTAATGAGAAAGTTCCTACGGAATTTTACTGTAACTGCAGCAGAGAAAGAGTGGAGAAAGCCCTGATCAGCATCGGAAGAAAAGAACTCAATGAAATGATCCAGGAAGGTAAGTCCATCGAGATGAACTGCCATTTCTGTAATAAGAATTATGAATTTACAGTGGAAGAACTGAAAGAAATCCTGCGTAAATGTAAATAAGAGATGCAAATGTACTGACAGATGGATCTGCCGGAGCACAGGGAAGAAGAGGTAGAAAATGAAAAACGGTTATATCAAAACAGCGGCCGCAACACCTTATATCACAGTTGCAGACTGCAATGCCAATGGAAATGAGATTATCAGACTGATCCATGAGATGGAAAAAGAACATGTGAAGGTTATGGTTTTTCCGGAGCTTTGTATCACAGGCTATACCTGTCAGGACCTTTTCCTGCAGAGACGTCTTCTCGACAGCGCCTGGGAAACTTTGCTGAAGATCACAAAGGAAACTGCTGATGTGGATGCCCTTGTTTTTCGTAGGTGTGCCTTTCAGAAATCATGGAAAATTATATAATGTGGCAGCGGTTTTAAACAGAGGCGAGATTATTGGGCTGGTTCCGAAAACTTATCTTCCAAACTATGGAGAGTTTTATGAGCAGCGCCATTTTGCATCAGGTCTTGGATGTCTGGAATATGTGGATATTGAGGGAAAGAGAGTTCCTTTCGGAACAGACATTCTTTTTATCTGTGAGGAGGAGCCGGAGCTTGTGGCAGCAGCAGAGATCTGTGAGGATTTATGGGTGACACTGCCGCCAAGCGTTCTCCATGCACAGGCAGGAGCGAATTTGATCGTGAATCTGTCAGCCAGCAATGAGATGGTCGGAAAGGACAGCTACCGCAGAGATCTTGTTTCCGGACAGTCTGCACGTCTGGTGTGCGGATATGTATATGCAAATGCAGGAGAAGGTGAGTCCACACAGGATCTGGTCTTTGGCGGTCAGAATATGATTGCAGAGAATGGAGTAATCCTTGCGGAAGGAAAACGTTTCCACAATGGTATTGTATACAGTGAGATTGATGTGCAGAGGCTGAACGATGAGAGAAGAAGACTGACTACTTATCAGCCGGCTGACGACAGTGATCACATTAAAGTGTGCTTCCATCTGAATGTGGAAGAGACAAAACTGACCAGAAAATATTCGCAGTATCCTTTCGTACCTTCACGAAAAGAAGAAAGGGATATGCGCTGTGATGAAATCCTGAATATCCAGGCAATGGGACTTAAGAAACGTATGGATCATATCCATTGCCATAAGGCAACAGTGGGACTTTCCGGAGGTCTGGATTCCACACTGGCACTGCTTGTGATCGCAAGAGCCTTTGACCTTTCCGGTGCGGACAGAAAGGATATTCACTGTATTACCATGCCATGCTTTGGAACCACAGACAGAACTTATCAGAATGCCTGCAAATTAAGTCAGTGTCTGGGTGCGACTTTAAGTGAGATTAATATCAAAGAAGCAGTAAATGTACATTTCCGGGATATTGCTCATGATCCGTCTGTGCATGATGTGACTTATGAGAACAGCCAGGCAAGAGAGAGAACGCAGATTCTGATGGACAGTGCAAATCAGGATGGCTCGATTCTGGTGGGAACAGGAGATCTGTCTGAACTGGCTCTGGGATGGGCAACCTACAATGGTGACCATATGTCCATGTACGGAGTGAATGCTTCAGTGCCGAAAACTCTGGTGCGTCATCTTGTACGTTATTATGCGGATACCTGCAAAGATGAGAAGCTGACAGAGGTTCTTCTTGATATTCTGGATACACCGGTAAGTCCGGAGCTTCTGCCGCCTAAGGATGGCAAGATCGCACAGAAGACAGAAGATCTGGTGGGACCTTATGAACTTCACGATTTTTATCTGTACTATATGCTTCGTGCAGGATTTGAACCGGAGAAAATTTACAGACTGGCATGTGAGACTTTTGAAGGAATGTATGATAAGAAGACAATATTTAAATGGCTGAAAACCTTCTACTGGAGATTTTTTGCACAGCAGTTTAAACGTTCCTGTCTTCCGGATGGCCCGAAGGTGGGAAGCGTTGCGGTTTCACCGAGAGGTGATCTGAGAATGCCAAGTGATGCAAGTGCAGGAGTATGGCTGGAGCAGCTTGAGAATATGGATATTTATAGCAATCCTCGTAAATAATGCATTATTTTAGAGGATTGATATAGAATCACAAAGCGGAGAACGATCAATTGTTCTCCGCTTTTTTCAGTGCTGTTTCAATTGCATTCAAAAGAATCATGGAAGTATACTTCTGATCTTCGGAATATTGGATATTTTCCAGCGACTGGGAGGTATAGATCTGGCTGGCCAGTGATTCCAGAGCCGGTTCCATGAGAGGAAACATGGCTGCGGTGCTTTCACTTAAATTTACCAGACGGATGGAAGTTACCCTGTCAGAGTCAACGGTTACTTCCAGGTCAAAGGTGTTTTCATTCAGGTCGATGGAGGAAGTATAAATTCCCGGTTTGTACCGGCTTTTGGCATCAGCTGAGGCACTTTTTTTCTGACCGGGTCCAAACATGAAAAAAAGCACAATAGCCAGGATGACAGCAAGAAGAAGGAAAATGCCGGTGTATATAACTTCCTTCATATGTAGGACTATGATTTTTGTTTTTGCACTCATGGTACACGCCTCCTGGATGGTTTTGTATATTCTATTACAGAAGTACTTAAATTATGATATACTGAAATAATGAATGTTGAGTAACTGACAGTAAGGAGAGAAGAATGTCATTGCAGTTTATAATCGGCAGCTCCGGAGCCGGAAAATCATATTTTGCATATAAAAGGATTATTCAGGAATCACTGCAACATCCGGAGAAAAATTATTATGTGATCGTACCGGAGCAGTTTACCATGCAGACACAGAAGACGCTGGTGGAAATGCACCCGGGAAAAGGAATCCTGAATATTGACATCCTGAGCTTTGAACGTCTTGCGTACCGTGTATTTGAAGAAACCGGCGGAGATAACAGAAAGGTTCTGGAAGATACGGGAAAAAGCATGGTGCTGCAGAAAATGGTGCAGCAACACAGAAAGGAACTTGCCTATCTGGGAAGTCAGATGAACAAGCCGGGATATCTGGATGAGGTGAAGTCTCTGGTGTCAGAATTTATGCAGTATGATATCAGAGAAGAGAATCTGGCGGAAATGAAAGAGAAGGCCAAAGATCAGCCATTACTTGAAATGAAGCTTAAGGATGTGGGAATCCTTTATCAGTCATTCAGGGAATTTCTGAAGGGGCATTATATGACAGGGGAAGAGGTGATGGATGTCCTGCTTAAACAGCTTCCTTTTTCCGAAAAGCTTAAGGGAGCGGAATTTCTCTTTGATGGATTTACCGGATTCACGCCAATTCAGGTCAATGTGCTCAGGGAACTTCTGGTCATTGCTGACCGCATAAGTGTTACTGTGACTATGGACGAACGGGAGGATGCTTTTTCTCCGGGAAAACCTTATCAGCTTTTCTTTATGAGCAAGCAGATGATACGGACACTTGCAGGGCTGACCAGAGATCTGGAGGATCCGGTGTATCTGAAACCATCCGGACAGTCCCGGTTTGCACAGGCACCTGCCTTACAGTTTCTGGAGAAAAATATCTTCCGCTACAGAAAGGGCGTATATTCCAAAGAGCAGCAGGAGATAAAGATATTTACTGCTCCATCCCCCCTGGAAGAAATGCGGGAGGCTGCCCGAAAGGTGTCAGAACTTGTGCGTACCTGCGGATACCGTTATGGTGAGATTGCAGTGATCACAGGAAATCTGGAAGAATATGCAAGACTTGCAGCACAGGTATTTGAGGAGGCAGATATTCCATATTTTATTGATGAGAAGCATTCGGTAATGATGAATCCTTTTGTGGAGTATCTGCGCGCTGCCATGGAGATGGCGGTACAGGGATTTCCTTATGAGAGTGTTTTCCGTTATCTCAGATGCGGGATGTCAGAAGTTACCAGAGAACAGGCTGATAAGCTGGAGAATTACGTGCTGGCGCTGGGAATCCGGGGATATAAGAAATGGTCTGAAAAATGGGTTCGTGTATACAGAGGAATGGAAGCGGAGAAGATACAGGAACTGAATGAGATCAGAGAGATTTTTGCAGAAGAAGTAAAAGAACTTGCACAGGGATTTGGTTCCGGGAAGAAGACGGTGGAAGAATACTGCCGGATTCTCTATGATTTTATCCAAAAAAGCAATGTCTGGCAGAAACTGAAACGACAGGAGCGAAAGTTTAAAGAGTCAGGCGATAAAGCAATGGAAAAAGAATATAACCAGATTTATGGAATTGTGATGGACCTGCTGGATAAGATGGTTGAGATTCTTGGCGAAGAAACGGTAAACAGACAGGAGTTCCGACAGCTTCTGGAATCAGGACTTTCTCAGGCAAAGGTTGCATTGATCCCGCCGAGCATAGATCAGGTAATGGTGGGTGATATGGAACGATCCCGCTTAAAGGAGATTAAGGCGTTGTTCTTTGTCGGCGTGAATGAGGGTAATATTCCAAAGAGTACACAGACAGGAGGAATCTTATCAGAGCTTGACAGGGATTTCTTCCAGGAGCAGGGAGTGGAACTGGCACCGGGACCTAAAGAACTGATGAATATGCAGAGGTTCTATCTGTATCTGAATATGACGAAACCGGGAGAAAAGCTGATTCTCTCCTATAGTGATACCAATGCAAAAGGAGAAGGCATAAGTCCGGCATATCTGATCGGGAGTATACGCAGTCTGTATCCGAAGCTGGAAATTGAGGGTGGAGCCGGGGTCAGACCCCATAAAAATTCTATAAACAATTATTATTATCCGGAAAATCCGGAAGCGGGGATTGATCTGTTTCTGGAGAAACTGGCACAGGAGACAGAGAAAAATCATGAGGATATTCTGGAGCAGGCAGATGAGACGGATGCAGTGTTTGGAGAGCTTTACAGCTGGTATCTGCGGAATCCGGAATACAGAAGCAGAATACAGAAGCTGGTACAGTCGGCTTTTGCCGGAAAACCAGAGGACATTATCAGCCAGAGTGTGGCGAAGGCATTATACGGAGAGGTTTCACCTTACAGTGCTACCAGACTGGAACGTTTTGCAGCCTGTGCATTTGCACATTTCCTTCAGTATGGAATGAAGCTTACCGAGCGTGTGGAATATGAGTTTAAACCTTTGGATATGGGAAATGTTATGCATGAAGCACTGGAAAGCTTTGCAGAAGAAGTGCGAAAAAGAGGCATGAAATGGACAGAGCTGACAGAACAGGAACGGAATGAGATTGCGGACCGGTGTCTGGATAATATTGTGGCAGATTATGGAAACACGGTGCTCAAAAGCAGTGCCAGAAATGAATATATGATCGAGAGAACAAGGAGAATCCTCAGAAGGACGGTATGGGCACTTCAGAAACAGCTGGAACAGGGAGAATTTCAGCCAGAAGGCTTTGAGGTAACCTTCGGGGGAGGACGGATTGACAGAGTAGATATTATGGAAGATCAGAATAAGGTGTATGTGAAGGTGATTGATTATAAAACCGGAAATACATCCTTTGACCTGGTTTATCTGTATCATGGCCTGCAGTTACAGCTGATGATCTATCTGGATGGTGCTCTGCGTGTAGAGCAGAAGAAATATCCGGATAAGGAGATTATTCCTGCGGGAGTTTTTTATTACAATATCAAGGATCCTATGATCCAGGAGAAGATAGATGCGGATGTGGAAGCAGTCAGTGCAGGTCTTATGAAAGAACTGAAGATGAATGGGCTGGTTCAGGCAGATCCGGAGCTTGTGTACAGGATGGACAGCAGTCTTGGTTCCATTCCTGTCTCATTTAATAAGGATGGAAACTTTCGCAAAAATTCTTCTGTGGCAGACAGAACACAGTTTGCAGTTCTTGGACGGTATGTAAGGACGAAGATTGAGAAGATAAGAAGTTCTATTCTGGAGGGAGATGCGGAGGTTTCTCCCTATGAGCTCGGAAAAAAGAATGCGTGTACTTATTGTCCGTATATGACGGTATGTGGATTTGACCGCAGGCTGTCAGGATATGAATTCCGCAGACTGAAAAACTTCTCTGATGAGGAATTATGGAAAGCATTTGACAGGGAGGCAGAATAAGATGGGCGTACAGTGGACAAAGGAGCAGCAGGAGGTTATAAGGCTGCGGGACAGAAATATTCTGGTCAGTGCGGCAGCCGGGTCCGGAAAAACGGCAGTACTGGTAGAACGTATCCTGAGTAAGATCACAGATAAAGAACACCCTGTGGATATTGACAGACTGCTGATCATGACATTTACAAGAGCGGCAGCAGGTGAAATGAAAGAGAGGATCTCGGCAGCTATTGAAAAAGCACTCTGTGAAGATCCCGATAATGAGCATCTTCAGAGACAGACAACCCTGCTTCATACTGCACAGATTACAACTATTGATGGTTTCTGTGCCTATATTATCCGGAATTACTTTCATCTGATCGGACTGGATCCGGGATATCGGACGGCAGATGAGGGGGAACTGAAGCTTCTGCGGGGAGATGTTGTGAAAGCGTTGCTTGAAGAATATTATGCCAGGAAAGATGAAAAGTTTCAGAAATTCGTGGAATGCTTTGCAACGGGAAAGTCAGATGAAAATCTGGGAAACCTGATACAGAAATTATATGAAATGGCTATGAGCAATCCTTTTCCGCAGGAATGGCTGTCCGGCTGTATGGATGATTACAGGATTGATTCCCTGGAAGAATTAAGAGAGACTGAGTGGATGAAAATGCTCTGGGATGCAGTGAAGGATGAACTGCAGGAAGCGAAGCTTCTGGTGCAGGAGGCTCGAAGAATATGCTCAGAGCCGGATGGTCCGTATCTGTATGATGAGGCACTGAGCAGTGATCTGCTTCTTATAAGGAGTCTGCAGGAGCTGGCAGAGAAAAGAGATTATAATGGAACTGCAGAAATCCTTATGAAACCCTCATTTGCCCGGCTGAGTACAAAGAAGGCTGCGGATGTAGATGAACAGAAGAAACAGAGAGTGAAAGATCTCCGGGATGAGGAAAAGGGGATTCTGAAGGAACTGGGGCAGCGATATTTCCAGAGTACAGAGAAGGAACTTCTGGAGGTAATCAGATATATCAGAGGTCCAATAGAGATGTTAGTCGAGCTGACAGCAGAATTTAAAGAGCAGTTCGGAGAGGCAAAGAGAGAAAAGAATATTCTGGATTTTACGGATATGGAACATTTTGCCCTGCAGATACTGATGACGAAAGAAGGAGAAGAAATCCATATGTCTCAGGCTGCGAGAGAGCTCTCCGCAAAGTATGATGAAGTCCTGGTGGATGAATATCAGGACAGTAACTTAGTGCAGGAGCTTCTGACAACAGCAGTATCCGGGTGGATCAACCAGAAGAAAAATATCTTCATGGTAGGAGATGTAAAGCAGAGTATCTATCGTTTCCGTCTGGCAAGGCCGGAGCTTTTCATGGAAAAATATAAAAGTTATTCCACAGAAGAAGCACAGGAGCAGAGAATTGACCTGCACAAAAATTTCCGGAGCAGGGAACAGGTTCTGGAGAGTGTAAACTTTATTTTCCGACAGATCATGGGGGAAGACCTGGGAGGGATTACCTATGACAAAGATGCAGCCCTTTATCCCGGAGCTTCTTTTCCGGAAGGAGAATCTGAGGAATTTGTAAAGACAGAGGTTCTTCTGGTCGAGAGAGACGGAGAAGAACTGTCTGATGTACAGGACTATGAAGACTCAGGTGTATCGGGAAACCGCAGGGAAATGGAAAATCAGACCGGGCAGGAACTGGAAGCACTGGCCATTGCACAGAGAATTAAAGAAATTGTGGGAAAAGAACAGATCGTAGATAAAGAGACGAAGGAATACCGGCCTGTGGAATACGGGGATATTGTAATCCTGCTGCGCACTGCCTATGGATGGGCAGAAACCTTCAGGGAAGTGCTGGCATCTCAGGGGATTCCCGTATATTGTACATCAAGAACAGGATATTTCTCTGCAACCGAGATTGTGACTGTATTGAATTATCTTAAGGTGTGTGACAATCCGCTGCAGGATATTCCGCTTATGGGAGTGCTTCGTTCACCGATCGTCGGATGCACATCCCAGGAACTGGCAGAACTTAGAATACAGTATCCTGATGGTCTGCTCTATGAGAGTGTTTCTGCATATGCAGGAGAAAATGAAAAGAATTCCCTGAATATTAAATTAAAAGGATTTCTGAGCCTTCTGGAAAAGGTAAGAAATATGGCTGCATATACGCCGGTTCACGAACTGATCCTTTATGTGCTGAAAGAAACCGGGTATGGAGATTATGCAAGGGCACTTCCGGGAGGGGAGCAGCGTTTTGCAAATCTGACCATGCTTGTGGAGAAAGCTATGGACTACGAGAAGACAAGCTACAGAGGTCTGTTTAACTTTGTCCGTTATATCGAACAGCTACAGGCGTATGAGGTGGACTATGGAGAGGTTAATCTGACAGGAGCGGGCAATACAGCAGTGGAGATTATGACGATTCACAAGAGTAAGGGACTTGAATTTCCGGTAGTATTTGTGGCCGGTATGGGAAAACAGTTTAATTTTCAGGATATGAATGCAGGTCTTTTGCTTCACCCGGAACTGGGAATAGGGGCGGATGCTATCATACCGGAGAAACGAGTGATCGCATCTTCACTGAATAAGCAGGTGATCAGAAGACAGCTTCTGAAAGAGAGTCTGGGAGAGGAACTGAGGGTACTTTACGTTGCCATGACAAGAGCAAAAGAGAAACTGATCCTTACAGGAACAGTTGGAAAGCTGGAAAAGCAGATGTTGTCGCTGTCGCGTTTTCTGGATGAGGAAGAAGAACTGCTCCCACTGGGAACCAGAATGAAAGCAAAGAATTACTGGGCTTTTGTACTGCCTGCGCTGGTGCGGCATCGGGCCATGAGTGAACTTCTGTGGGAATATGGAATCCTCATGAAGAAACAGCCGGGGATTTACGATGATATCTCTGAGTTTGTGATAAAAAAGATCACTGTCCGTCAGATGACAGAAAAGGCAGTTCTCATCCAGGCAGGAAACCAGATGCAGGAGGAATATCTGAAGAACTGGGATGAAAATAAAGTGTATGATGAGGCTGTGAAGGAAGAGATAGAGAAAAGATTTTCCTTTGTATATCCGTATAAATATCTGGAAGATATTCCGGTTAAAGTCAGTGTTTCGGACCTGAAAAAGAGAAGCTGGCATGATGAAAGTGAACTGGAAGAGAATATCAGTGTGTCTGCCGAAGAGCAGGAGGAAGAACAGGAAGCACCGGTTCCCGCATTTATGGCAGAGAAGCAGGAAGAGTATAAGGGGGCTGCCAGAGGTACTGCTTATCACAGAGTAATGGAATGTCTGGATTATGCAGAAACAGATACAGAGGAACAGCTTCGGGCTCAGTTAAAGAGACTCCTGGAGAGCCGGAAGATGACAGAGCAGGAAGCGGAATGTATCCGGATCCGGGATATCAGGAGGTTTGTGGAGTCCGGGCTGGGGCAGAGGATGAAGAAAGCTGCTATGAAAAAACATCTTTACAGAGAACAGCCTTTTGTGATCCAGAGAAGTGCTTCTATGCTCGATGATGGGTGGAAGAACGAAGCAGTGCTGGTGCAGGGAATTATCGATGCCTATTTTATGGAAGAAGATGAGATTGTTCTTGTGGACTATAAAACGGATAGAGTGAAGAGAGGACAGGAACAGAAGCTGATCGATCTGTATCATGTGCAGCTTGAGGATTATGCCCGGGCATTGGAGCGGATGACAGGAAAAAAAGTGAAGGAGAAGATCATTTATTCGTTTACATTGCAGAAAGAGATATTGCTGTAAGCGGACTAAAAATTTATTATTATGAATTCAAATATCCGGCAGGATAAGCGCGTGTTATACGCGCCACCCTGCCGGATATTTGTTTTTCAGGATCTGGTTGACCAGTTTGCCGAAGCCAATGGGATATCCATCTGAACAGAGGAGATGCCAGCCTTTTTTGTGAGCTGCTTCTTCGGGTTCGATATTTAAGGTTTCGCCCTTTAAATATCTGGTAATCCTTTCATCAGAAGCGGAGAGAGAGATGACTGCTTCTGCTTCATTTTTGCGGATCGCCAGTGCAAGTGGCTGAGACGGCTCGAAGCGGTTTTTCTTCAGGTCACCGAGATAGAGACCGTTTCTTAAGAAGGTGATGCCGCGGAAGTTGTGGGCAACCGGGGGAAGATAGTAGGCTTTATCACCGCGGATTTCCACACGTTCCCAGTCAAATGGCTGACCGCAGAGGGTTTTCAGACCGATTTCGTTCAGAAATTCCTCAATCAGTGGAAATGTGTTTTTGTCCGGTTTTGTGTGAGGACGGGAGCTTTCCTTGATTGCCTGTCCTTTTTTACGGAAGAGCGCAAGGAAGTGTCCCTCTCCGTTCATTTTGTGTGGGAAAATCCGGATGCATTTGATAAGCTCAGGATTTTTGTTTCCCCATTCAGGAACTCCATGGGAGAAGCCTTCATAATCTTCCATTTCTGCCAGTTCCATGTCAGGACGGTTTTCCAGAAGATGGGAAACAGTTTGTTCGTCTTCTGCAGGCGCGAATGTGCAGGTAGAGTAAAGCATCAGTCCGCCGGGACGGAGCATATCGGCTGCATGGAGGATAAGCTCTTTCTGGATTTCGGAAAGCTCCAGGGATTTTTCGGGAGTCCAGTCTTTGGCAAGGGCTTCTTCCTTACGGAACATTCCTTCTCCGGAGCATGGGGCATCCAGGATGATCTTGTCGAAGAATTCGGGGAATGCTTTGGTTAACTTTGCAGGTGTTTCGTTTGCTACGAAAACATTTGGGATACCGAAGAGCTCCAGGTTGCGAAGGAGGGCTCTGGCGCGGGAAGTGCTGATATCGTTTGCTACCAGAAGTCCCTGTCCCTGAAGTGCTGCGCCTGCTGCAGTTGCCTTGCCGCCCGGTGCTGCACAGAGGTCCAAGACTCTGTCACCCGGCTCGATGGGAATGCGGGAGGCAGGGGTCATGGCGCTGGGCTCCTGAAGGTAGTAGAGGCCGGCCTGATAGTATGGGCATCTGGAAGGACGGATGTCTTCATCGTAGAAGTAGCCGTTTTTGACCCATGGGATCTGACGGATTGGAAATGGAGACAGGTTTTCGAAGTCTTCGCAGGTGATTTTGGAGGTGTTTATGCGCAGGCCGTAGGTTCGGGGGGCATCGAAGCTGGAGATGAAAGCCGGGTATTCGTTGCCGAGCATTTCCTTCATTCGGGAGAGGAATGCGGGGTGGAGTTGTGTTGTATTTTCGTTCATGGTTGTGTAAGTTTCCTTTGCTGTAGTTTAGTCGAATGTTTATAGATAGATATCATGGTAATTATAAATGATAATGGATTTTTGCTAAATAGTATTGACAAAATGATATTATACATCATATAATATCGTTAACAAAACAATATTAATGTTCTGTATAGTATATAGTCTCCGGCAGGATTGCAGAGATAATGATATTTATGCAGAGCATAATTGAAACAAGGGAGTGAGCATATGGTTTTTAATACGGGTGCTGCGCTTCTGGATGCGGTTGTTCTGGCGGTTGTTTCTAAGGAGAGGGAAGGGACTTACGGATATAAGATCACGCAGGATGTGCGTGGAGTTCTGGATGTTTCGGAGTCTACTTTGTATCCGGTGCTCAGGAGGCTGCAGAAGGATGATTGTCTGGAGGTTTATGATATGGCGTATGCAGGACGTAACCGGCGTTATTATAAGCTGACGGACAGAGGTGCTGCGCAGCTGGAGTTTTATAAAGCTGAATGGAAAATTTATGCATCCAAGATAAGCGGGATGTTTGAGGGAGGAATAGGATGATGGACAGGGCGCAGTTTATGCAGGCGCTGGAGAAGCTGCTTGCTGATATTTCCGAGACAGAGAGGCAGGATGCCCTTGATTTTTATAATAGTTATTTCGATGATGCAGGAGCTGAGAATGAAGCTTCGGTGCTCAGGGAACTTGGAAGTCCCGAGAAGGTTGCAGCGATTATCAAGGCGGATCTGAAAGGTTCGGCAGGAGGCTATGAGTATGGAGAATATACGGAGCATGGCTATGAGGATGCCCGAACTAAAGAGAGAGGACAGATGCCTGAGAAATATGGAGAAGAGTCGGGAACAGGGAAGCGTTTTTTCGGGAAGGGAAATCAGGCGGTGCTGATCCTTGCAGTGATCCTGCTGGTTTTTATTTCTCCCTTTGTTAAGGGGGCTGTTGGTGGGATTCTGACATTTGCAGTTGGAATCTTACTGCTTCCGTTCTGGCTGATCGTTGGATTGGGCATAGGTGCTGTGGCTTTACTGGTTGGCGGAATTGCAGCTATTGTGGCTGGAGCAGGGCTTTTGACTGTAATGATCGGAACCGGGATTATGACAATAGGAATTGGATGTCTGATGATTGCTCTGGCAATCCTTATGGTATTGGGGCTGATCAGTGTCGCAGTACGTATTGTGCCGAAGTGGTTTCGGAAGATTACCGACTTTTTTAACAGGGTGCTTTACAGAAAGAGAAAGGAGGCGGTTAAATGAAGAAGTTTACAAAAGGAATGTTGATCGCAGCGGGGATTTTTGGTGCTGTGGGAATCGGGCTGACAGCTGCCGGTGGTGTTATGGGAGCCAGTATGTCGGAACTGACAGGGGTGAAAAGCCTGAAAAGGGTGCTTCTGGTGGCAGATGGGGATGGTAACTATGATGACGATGATGATTATTATGATGACATCGATGATTGTGACGACAGTGATGATTATGACGACAGTGATGATGATGATAGTGAGGATTATGTCCGCACTGTTGATGAGGATGAGGAAGATGGCACTGTATATCAGCTGAAGTATCAGCCCGCAAAGCTGGATATAGAGCTGAAGTACGATGATCTGATTCTGGAAGAGGGCGACAGTTTCTGTGTCAGAGTTTATGATGACAGTGGGAAGAATGTGACAGTGAAGGAGAGTTCGGATACTCTTAAGGTCAGAAGCACGAAAAAACTGTCTAAAAAACAGAAAGGTGTGTATCTCCTATCCGGAAGATGTTAAGCTTCAGGAGCTGGAGATTGAGATGGGTGCAGGTACTGTTTATCTGAACAGAGATATTGAGACAGAGAAGCTGAGTGTGGAGATGGGAGCCGGGGAATTTGAAAGTAAGAATCCGGTGACCGCAAGGGAGGCAGATCTGGAAATCGGAACCGGAAGTATGACATTTGCAGATCTGAGCGCCAGGAAGACAGATGGAGAATGTGGTCTGGGTGAACTGGATTTGACACTGACCGGTACGCAGGAGGATTATAATTATGATCTGGAATGTGGAGTGGGAAATCTGGATGTAGGTTCTGATTCCTACAGTGGACTTGGACGGGAGAAAACCATTTCCAATAAAGGCGCAGACAGGAAACTGGATCTGGAGTGCGGTATGGGAAATATATCAGTAGATTTCTCCGGGAAAGAACACAGAGATTTGCAGATATCCTGAAGAGCATATACTCTGACGTGCAGAAATAAAAGTAGTATTTAACCGAATCAGGAAGTTATTCGGTGTAGAGTAAGTAACGAAGCGGATGATTTTATCTGCTCGACTAATCTGAGTTTAAGGAGGAAATGGAACATGGGTGACAAACGTTTATACAAATCATCAGAAAACAGTATGCTTTGCGGTGTATGTGGAGGAATCGCAGAATATTTTGATATTGACCCTACGCTGGTGCGTCTGGCATGGGTGATCCTTACCTGCTTTGGAGGTGCGGGAATCTGGGCATATATCATTGCTGCAATTATTATTCCCAAAAGATAACAGAATCTCAGAATCCAATCTGTAATAGACAGAAGTTTAACCGAATCAGGCAGGCAGCGAAGCGGATTGCGAATATCCGTTTGAATGAAATGCAGTATAAAAATTAAGAAAACAGCCCATACTCCAAAGAAAAGGAGTGTGGGCTGTTTTGGATAAAGAGAAGGAAATAAAAGCTTATCTTGATGGAGAATTATTGCCGGAGGTCAGAATGAAGTATGAAATTGCAGAGGAAATGGGACTGCTGGACAGAGTATTGAGTGATGGATGGAAAAGTCTGTCTGCGAAAGAGACCGGAAGGATTGGAGGGTTGATGACGAAACGAAAAAAAGAGAAACTGAAAAAATAAATGAATGATATGGGATAAATATATAACGGAATAAACTTGTTCTCCGGGCGATGATGCTGTAAAATTAGAGCAAGTAGCGAAGTGGATAATTTTATCTGCTATAAATATGGGAGGACAATAAAATGAAGTTAGGTATTCTGGGAGCAGGAGGCATTGCTTCTACTATGGCGAAAACAGTGGCAGGAATGAAAGATGTGGAGGCGTATGCGGTTGCTGCCCGTGATCTGGAACGTGCCCGGGTATTTGCACAGAAATATGAAGTAAAAAAAGCATATGGATCCTATGAGGAAATGCTGGCAGATGATGAGGTTGAACTGGTTTATATCGCAACTCCTCATTCACACCATTATCTGCATGCAAAGATGTGTCTGGAAGCGGGAAAGAATGTGCTTTGTGAAAAGGCATTTACTGTAAATGCAGAGCAGGCACAGAAATTATTTGATCTTGCAAAAGAGAAAAAGCTTCTGATCACAGAAGCAATCTGGACAAGATATATGCCGTCCAGAAAGATGATCAACGATATTATTGAAAGCGGTGTGATCGGAGAAGTTACGGCAGTTACGGCGAATCTCAGCTATACAGTAAGTCATGTGGAACGTATCCGTAAACCGGAGCTTGCAGGAGGTGCTCTTCTGGATGTAGGCGTATATCCAATCAATTTTGCTTCCATGGTGCTTGGCGATAAGGTAAAGGATGTAAAGGCTACTGCAATCTTTCAGAATGGAGTGGATATTCTGGACAGCATTGCCATGGTGTTTGAGGGAGACTGCATGGCAACCCTTCAGTGTGGAGCAAGGGAAATCTCAGACAGAATGGGAAGTATTTTCGGAACCAGAGGATATATGCAGGTGCAGAATATCAATAATCCGGAAAAGATTACAGTGTTTGATACCGAACATAAAGAAGTGGCTTCGTATGTTGTGCCGGAACAGATCTCAGGATATGAATATGAGGTAGAATCTTGCATGAAAGCAATCCAGGAAGGAAAACTGGAGTGTCCGGAAATGCCTCATGCAGAGACAATAAGGATTATGAAAATCATGGACGATATCCGTAAATCCTGGAATTATGAGATTCCCTGTATCGAATAAAAAGTGTGGAATAATCTTATAAAAAAAGACCAGTAATGTTTTTGATATATACCCGAAACGTTACTGGTTTTTCTTTTCTGCTATAATGGAAATATAACAAAAAATCTATTGTGTCTTGATTTTACCAGATAAATTTATAAAGAGGATTTTATCATTATCTGTCGTGTATCATTGCTTGTTCGTGGGGTAAAAATCATTTATAGCTTTTTTGAATAAACCACCTGCTTTTATTGTATTTTTGAATTTTTGATTATTAACGGGAAAGGGTATAATAGAAGTTACAGTAAACAGAATGGATAAAAATACCAAAAAAAGTAGGTGAGAAAAGTTGTATTATGTTGGAATTGATATTGGTTCGACGGCTTCGGAGATTGCTTCAAGGCTTCTGGATGAGGGGATTGATGTAATGAGTGAAGGGGTTCGTGTAGCTGCTACAGGATATGGGCGCGTAGCTGTGGATTATGCAGATTTTTGTGATTACGGAGATTACCTGTCATGGAAGAGGTGGCAGAGAACTGGCGGGAAATGAATGTGCAATTATTGATGTGGGTGGTCAGGATACGAAAGTAATCCTGGTAGATCAGGGAATGATCCAGGATTTTCTTATGAATGATAAATGTTCTGCCGGAACCGGGAAGTTTCTGGAGATTATGGCGAATCGACTGGGAGTTACCATTGCGGAACTGTTTGACCTGGCAGAACAGATGAAATCAGAAACTGAAAAATGGAAAAAATATAAATTAATTGTAGAAATCAAAAAGACATAACGACTGACGAAGGAATGAATAGGATTCTAAAAGGAATTAAATTGATAAGATATGGAATATTTTTTGGAAGAAACAGATTAATTTAAATTTGCATTTTGGTTCGGGGTCATTAGAATACTTTTAATACCAGAAATACAGGATCTTTTATAGTTAGTGATATATTATGATAATAGATGAATATTATTGATTGGAGGAGATTCTATGAAGTCAAAGAAAGTAAAGAAAATATTGTTGATTGCTTTAACGTGTGTAGCAATTTCTGCATCTGTCTCAGCAGAAGCTGCTATGAAATCACAGATAACCATTGAAAGTAAAAATAAGTATGAACAGTTGAAAATTTCAGAGAGCCGTGTGTATGGAGAATACCCAACTGGAGATTATAAGAAGATAATGCTTCTTCCTTCGGTTTCTAAAGTAGAAAAATTTTGTTTTGAAGATAATTTGAACATAGAAGAAGTAGAGTGGATGGCTTCAGTAGATACTGTTCCAGTTTTTGCCTTTAGCACATGTCCAAAGCTTAAAAGGGTAATACTTTCTGATAATGTGAAAAAAATTGGACAAAGTGCATTTATATACTGCGGTGAACTGACGAGTGTTAAACTTCCCCAAAATCTTCAAAGTATAGATTTTTTTGCATTTGCTGACTGTCGAAAACTGAAAACGTTATATATACCTGAAACAGTTACTGAGATAGGTGCTGAGGCGTTCATAAATTGTGATTCTCTAACAGTTCATGGAAAGAAAAATTCATATGCATACTATTACTGTAAGATGAATGGTATTCCTTTTGTAAGTGAGGGAACTGCTTCAAAACCAGAAACAAATCGTCCGTATATAAAATCTGTTGATTCAGATATAGTAAACAAACAAATCTATGTTACAATTGATTTGAGCGGAAAAGTAAAGAATGCAGATGGATATCAATATCAAATATATGATGGTACTAAGGTATTAGCTAATAAAAATTCTGCAAACACAACCTGTATATTAAAAAAAGTGCCGACTATGGGATTTGCCAGAGTCCGTTCTTATACTGTTCAAAATGGTAAAAAAAGTTATAGCAGGTGGTCTAATGAAATGCGTATGCCTCCTGTTAAACTAAATAAAGATAATATAAAATTAATAAAAATTACCGGGAAAAAGAAAACAGTAACCGCACAGTTTGGAAATTTAAAATACAGTGATGGGTTTGATTGCGTACTTAAGAATGCAGATTCAGGAGAAAATATTGTATTAAAAAATCAAAAGAAAAATACAGTTACTTTTAAAAATATAAAACCGGGAGTTTACTATTTGAAAGCGCATGCATATACGTTGTTGAATGGTATTAAACAGTTTGGCGTATGGTCAGATAATAAAAAAGTTGTTGTTAAATAGAAAATTGGAATTATAAAAAGCAGGCGAAAAACTGCCTGCTTTTTATAATGGAAATTTATGCTGTTATTGATGTAGCGAAATCAAGCTGTAATAAATTCAAGCGTATTATACTGAAAGAAGCCGTCAGTGGATGCTAAACCACTGGTGTGGGTAGCATCTTTGACATTGGCATTGCACACAGCGATTAATTTATTATTTTGATCCAGAGCCACTGATTCCAGTTCAAAACTGTTATATGTGCGGCCCTGAGCATCTTTAGCAGGAATATCTGTAACAAATCCAAAATCTGGGTATAAAAGTTTGCTATCATCAAGTTTTTTCAGATTATAATGAAGCAAAGTGTTTTTTGTTGTGATTTTAGTCGTTACTCCACTTACATTATGTGGATTACTGGTTCCGACAAAAAGCCCTAATTTATTGTGATAAAAAATATCCTGAGATGTAGGCTGACCGGCATTTATCAGTGTGCAAAGATAAGTGGCTTTTACATTTTTTTCATTTTCAAATGCACATTTATAGAGTTTTAATGTTCCGTCAACAACGGACAATAATAAAGCTGTATTTGCCTCATAAAAATAATTAATTGCTTTAAGAGCAAATGATTTATCGTTATCGTTGGGAGTTACTGTATATGTTATTTCCTCATCCTCTTTGTTACTGCTGATAGCAACCACTTTGTTATTTCCTGCGACAACAAAGAATTTTCCGTTAAAACAGCTCATACCGTTGGCATGACCTAATAAACCGTCAGTGAATGTTTTAAAGTGAGATACACCTGCGCTTGTATTCATATAATTTTTACAGTAGCCAAGAACAGCGACTTTATCTTGACTTTGTTTTATAAAATATGGAGTATTGTTTCCGTTAAAGGATACACATCCCAGATTGGTTGTTTCATAGTTGGGATCTACTTTGGTAGGCACACGGGCTCCTGCTTTAAAACCGCATGCAAAAGTATAGGTTTTACCGGAGTAGGTAATGCCTTCCAGCACAGAGAATTTATCTTCTGCGGTTCCATCAGATGTTATAACATTGGATGCAAGCACAAGGTGATTGGCTTTCATACAGATTGATTCAAGGTTGTACTGCTTATATTCACCTGTTTTATTTACATTGATGACCGAACATGGAGTGTATTTTTTACCTTTATCATCAGTAAGATGATAATCAACTACCAGAATACGGTTCTGAAGTGTTGAAAAAGTGTTATTTGTCAGGATAAATAATCCAAATGAAGTGTGATAGTAAATATCCTGAAGCCGTGTGGTATAACCAAAACCTGAGTTAGTAACTGTGAATGTACTTGCTGCTTCAGCAGCCTTCCAGTCTACAACACTGAAAGCTAATGTCCCAGCATTGCTCTTGTCAGCGTAATGCATAATGATAAATTTCTCGTTAGTTCCGTCAGCAGCAGTGATACCTAATGCGCCTTTTGGACAAATTTCATTGATACTGTACGTACCGAGCTGATTGCCTTTGGTATCCAGTTTTACGATGGTTGTAGAACCGCCGTAACCTTTATGGTCTTCTGCAAGCATATACAGATAATTTCCAATTTTGGTAAGTCCCAGAGCGAACCAGTTCAGATCTTTTTTTACGGCAGTTGCTTTTGTTGCCATGTAGTCAGTCGTTTTGAGTAATGTAGTTTTAAGACCGGTTGTCTTTACGCAATACATATCTGACCCCACAATGGCAATTCCCGCTACATTTGTTGCACTTTTATCGGGAATCAGTGCACCGTCTACGGGGGTAGCTGAAATAGTTAAAGTTGTTCCGTTAAATGTTCCTGGCATAATTTTTGCCTCCTTTAAATTTTTTGAATTTGCAAATTCACTATATAAAGATGCTGCTTTTTGTGATTTGTAAACCATAAGTGTGTATATGAGCATGATTTTTTTCTTTTATGCGGAAATCAGGTAAGAATAAAAATAAAGATTCGAGGTCAGATGATGTATGTTTAGTCCCACTTTTATATTTTCGTCATCAGCTTAATGTAAAATAATAACGGGTAAAGAAGATATAAGATGTTCTGGTACATACAATTAAGAAGAAAGGGGCATGTGCTGTGTATAGTCAAAATGATGAACCGCCTGAGATGATCAGGCGGTTTTGAAGTATCTGGATTTTTTATGAATATTTTATTTTTAATTACAGGTATAATGTGTTACAATAAATATAACCATTAAGACTACCAGGCAGGTCAGAATTTGACCTGCCTGTAAATAAATACGGAAATAAATCGGGGTCAAAAGAATCGTTAATAATTGTAACAAAATAAAATTACCGGTGTAGCAAAAATAAAATTACAGGGGAAATGCGGATGAGTGAGATGACAGATGCATATGTAAAACTGGATAAGGTTTCCAAGATATATGGAACCAAAGAAGTAAAGATCGTTGCAGTGGATGAGATCAGCTTTGAGATTGCCAAGGGAGAGTTCGTAGTGATCGTTGGTCCCAGCGGTGCGGGCAAGACGACAGTGCTGAATATTCTTGGGGGTATGGATCAGGCTACCAGTGGAGAAGTTCTGGTGGATGGCAGGAATATTGCCAGATATAACAGCAGGCAGCTTACCGGCTATCGGAGAAATGATATTGGATTTGTATTCCAGTTCTATAATCTGGTGCCTAATCTTACAGCGCTGGAGAATGTAGAACTGGCATTGCAGATTTGTAAAAATCCGCTGGATGCCAGGGAGGTTCTGGAGGAAGTGGGACTGAAGGACAGACTGACCAATTTCCCGGCACAGCTTTCCGGCGGTGAACAGCAGAGAGTTTCCATTGCCAGGGCACTGGCAAAGAATCCCAAGCTGTTGTTGTGTGATGAGCCCACAGGTGCACTGGACTACCAGACTGGTAAGGCAATCCTGAAGCTTTTGCAGGATATGTGCAGGGAGCGTGGAATGACAGTGATCGTCATTACCCATAACTCGGCGTTGACACCTATGGCAGACCGTGTGATCAAGATCAAGAACGGCAAGGTTTCCAGGATGACAATGAATGACCATCCTACACCGATTGAGGAGATAGAATGGTAGGTGATTAGTATGAAAGCAATGCATAAAGATTTCTGGATGGAGATACGCAAAAGTAAGGCCAGATTTATTTCCATATTTATGATCGTTGCTCTGGGAGTTGCGTTTTTCTCCGGGATACAGGCCTCGTCACCGGATATGCGCTTCTCAGGTGATGCCTATTATGATGAAACCAATCTTATGGATATCAAAGTAGTGGGAACTCTGGGATTGACGGAGGATGATGTAGCTGCCATTAGGCAGGTGGACGGAGTAGAGAATGCAGAGGGCGCCTATGGTACAGATGTAATGTGTGGAGAAGGCGAGAAGCAGAAGGTACTCCATGTGGAAGCTGTGAATCAGACCATGAACCGGATCTCTGTGACAGAGGGAAAAGCTCCGGAAAAAAGCGGGGAGATTTTCCTTGACTGTATTTTTGCCGAGAGCAATGGATATAAGGTGGGTGATCAGATTACCCTGAAAGAGGGCGGAGACAGCGAACTGCTGAAAAAGACGGATTACACAGTTGTAGGTTTAGGCGAGAGTCCACTTTACATATCCTATAACCGGGGAAACTCTACCCTTGGTTCCGGTGAGGTTAATGGATTTGCCTATGTGCTCCCTGAGGATTTTGACCAGGAAGTGTATACGCAGATTTATGTGCAGGCTCATGGAACGCAGGATCTGATCAGCTATACAGATGCTTATGATTCCCTGATAGAGAGAGTGCAGAAGCAGGTGGAGGGGATTGAGGCAGAACGGTGTCAGGTCAGATATGATGAGATCGTAGAGGAAGCTAATGAGAAACTTGCAGATGCCAGACAGGAACTTGAAGACGGCAAGAAGGAGGCTGATGAGAAGCTTGAGGATGCCAGACAGGAGCTGGAGGACGGCGAAAAGAAGTTAAAAGATGGCAAGAAGGAATATAAGGATGGCAAGAAAAAGCTTGCAGATGCAAAAAAGGAGCTGGAGGACGGAAAAGCCCAGCTTGCAGATGCAAAGAAGGAGTTAGAGGATGGCAGATCCCAGCTTGCCAGTGCGAAAGAGCAGCTTGCCAGTGGCAGAGCACAGATCGCATCTGCAAAGGAACAGCTGAATGCAGGATGGGCGGAGGTTTCAGAGAACCAGGCAAAGCTTGATGATGGAAAAGCACAGCTTGAGGATGGCAAGAATCAGTTAAGCGCTGGTGAGAAGCAGATTGCGGATGCAAAGACGCAGCTTACCCAGAGCCAGCAGGAACTTGACAATGGAAAGGCGCAGATCCAGTCAGGCAGAGAGCAGATTGCAGCAACCAGACAGGACTTAAATGCCAAAAAGGAAAGCTGCAATCAGGGACTTGCCCAGATTGAGCAGCAGGAGGCCCAGCTTTCCGAAGGAGAGGCTCAGTTAGAGAATGCCAGAAGTCAGCTTGCAGCATTACAGGCACAGTATGAGGAAGCAGCAGCTTCGGGAGTATATTCAGAGGAAGACCTGGCGGCTCTGGCAGCACAGGTTTCCGCTTATCAGGAGCAGGTGGACAGTCAGGCAGCCCAGCTGGAAGCATCCAGAAACCAGATCGCAGCAGCAAGAAGTGAACTGGAGAGTGGTTTAAGCCAGGTGGAGAGCGGACTGGCCCAGCTTGATGCAAAGGAAGCAGAATTGAACCAGCAGGAGGCCGCATTTCCCGATGCCCAGGCAAAGATTGATGCAGGATGGAAAGAGGTGAAGGCTCAGGAGAAGAAGCTGGAACCAGCCAGAAAAGAGATTCAGGAAAAAGAAGCCCAGCTTGAGTCAGCACAGGAACAGATCGATGCTGCAAAAGCAAAACTAAATTCCAGCCAGGCTCAGTTAGAGGAGAAGGAGGCAGAACTTGCTTCAGGAGAAGCACAGATCCAGGAGAATGAAGGAAAGCTTGCTTCCGGTGAGAAAGAGATTGCTGACAATGAACAGAAGCTGAGGGATGGAGAGAAGGAAATCTCAGAGAACGAACAGAAGCTGAAGGATTCCAGAAAGGACATCAAAAAAGCTGAGAAGGATCTGGAAGAAGGTAAAAAAGAATACGAAGACGGCAAGAGGGATGCAGAGAAAGAAATTACAGACGGTGAGAAAAAGATTCAGGATGCCCAGGATGAGATCTATGATATCAGTATGCCGGAATGGATGGTAACGGATCGCAATGATCTGCCGGAATATTCAGATTATGGGGATAATGCAGACAGAATGAGAAGTATCGGACAGGTTTTCCCTGTTATCTTTTTCCTGGTGGCTGCACTGGTAAGTCTGACTACCATGACACGAATGGTGGAAGAACAGAGAACCCAGATTGGTACAATGAAGGCTCTGGGATACGGCAAGTATGCAATTGCATCCAAATATCTGCTGTATGCCTTTCTTGCCACAGTGGGAGGCAGTATTCTGGGAATACTGATCGGAGAGAAGATCCTGCCTTTGGTTATTATTAACGGGTATGGCATTATGTACAAGGGAATGATGAACAATATCCAGATCCGTTATGAATTTAAATTTGCAATGATAGCAGCAGGTGCGGCAACTGTGTGTACTGTCGGAGCCACCATTTTCTCCTGTTACAGGGCACTGGCGGAAACCCCGGCATCACTGATGCGTCCTCCTGCTCCCAAAGAGGGTAAGAGAATCCTGCTGGAACGGATCCCGCTTTTCTGGAAGCACTTGAATTTTACATGGAAATCTACTCTGAGAAACCTTTTCCGATATAAAAAACGTTTCTTTATGACGATTTTCGGTATTTCGGGAAGTATGGCGTTGATGCTGGTAGGTTTTGGACTCAGGGATTCCATTATGGATATTGCCAGACGGCAGTATCAGGAACTTCAGCATTACACAGGAACGATCATTGATGATGAGGATGCTACAGATAAGGAGAGACAGGAACTGGATGAGTTTCTGAAAAATAACAGTCAGATCGAGAGATATACTCATGTGCAGTTTACCAAGATGAGTGTTCCCAGAAATAAATCCAATATTAGCGTATATGTTTATGTGCCTGAGAATCTTGAGACCTTTAATAAGGATGTAACTCTTCAGGACAGAAAGACAAAAGAGAAATATAAGCTGACGGAAGCAGGTACAGTGATCAGTGAGAAGACGGCGACCCTGACAGGACTGAAAGTCGGGGATACCATGACCATCACAAAGGATGGAAAAAATTATGAGACAAAGATCGCAGCAGTGACAGAGAATTACATGGGACATTATATTTATATGACAGGAAATGTCTATGAACAGACCTTCGGGGAGAAGCCGAACTATTCTGCAACTGTGTTCACAGTAAAAGAGGAGTACAAAGAATCAGAATCTGAGGTGGGAAATGAGATCCTGAAGTATCCGGCTGCGTTAAGCATCAGCTATACCAGCAGTCTGGAGGCTCAGCTTCACAGAATGCTTGGAGCATTGGATACGGTAATCATAGTGCTGATCATTTCTGCGGGAATGCTTGCTTTCGTAGTCCTGTATAATCTGAACAATGTCAATATTACGGAGCGCCAGAGAGAACTGGCAACTTTGAAAGTGCTGGGATTCTATGATACTGAAGTTTCTGCCTATGTGTACAGGGAGAATGTTATCCTTACTCTCATCGGCGTGCTGGCAGGAGCTGTATTCGGAATCTTTTTGCACAGGTATATTATCCGTACTGTGGAAGTGGATGCGGTTATGTTCGGAAGAAATATTAATCCTGTCAGTTTCCTGTACTGCGGACTGCTGACAATTGGATTCTCCATGATCGTAAATCTGTTTATGCATCAGAAATTAAAGAAGATTGACATGGTAGAATCCCTGAAAAGTGTGGAATAAACGATTTGTCGCTTTATTGCGGAAAAGAAGAAATTGTTTTTCTGTGGTTTTTAAATAGGTAGTCAAACGGATAGAATGGATAAGAGGAAGAAAGGGGAATATTATCATGGGAACAGCAAATCAGATAGAGCAGGAATTAATGAACTATATATCCGATCATAAAATCAGGAACACGCATTCACATCATCTGCCGGAACAGGCGATGGTGGATTTTGATCTGGATAAGCTGATAAATAATACGTATTTACAATGGCAGCAGGTAACTCCGGGGACAACAGCAGAAAGCAGGAATGCATATCTGGAAAAAACACGATATAAATCTTATTTTGTCTGGCTTCAAAAGGCAATCGGGGAGTTGTATGGAATATCAGAGCCGATCACAGCTCAGAACTGGGATCAGATTTCAGATCAGATCAGAAAAGCGCATCAAAATCCCGACTTTTACATGGATGTACTGAAAAATAAGTGTAAGTATCAAAAAGTAATCGTAGATACCTACTGGAATCCGGGCTCTGACAATGGAAGACCGGAACTGTTTACGCCTGCTTTTCGACTGGATTTGTTCTTTTTGGGCTATAAAAAAGGACTTCGCAATCATGACGGTGTATCACTGGAAGAGAACTTCGGTGAGCTGCCGGACAATTTACAGGATTATGTGGAGTGGGTCAGAAAGTGGATCATACAAAAAAAGAGTGAGGGCTGTGTGGCCTTAAAAATAGCGATGGCCTATGAGCGTAGTCTTCATTTTGAAAAAGTGACGCGGGAGCAGGCTGAAAGGGTATTCCGTTTAAAAGAGTCGGATATAACCCAGGAAGATATCAGATGTTTTCAGGACTATTTGTTCTGGAAAATATGTGAAATTGCGGCGGAAGTGTCACTTCCATTACAATGTCACACAGGAATGGGGCAAGTTATAGATACGAATATACTGCAGTTGAACAATGTGATAAAAAATAATCCGGAAACGAAATTTGTGCTACTGCATTGTGGCTTTCCATGGGTGGATGATCTTTTTTCCATAGTAGACGGATATCCGAATCTATATCCGGATCTGACATGGCTTCCAATCTTATCCTACACCGCATCAAAACGTGTAATGCATCAGTTGATCGAGATGTCCCAGATTGATAAAATCTGCTGGGGATGTGATACGTGGACAGTAGAGGAAAGTTATGGCTCCCTTCTTGCATTCCGTTTTTCACTGTGTAGTGTTCTGAGAGAAAAAATAGAGGACGGATATCTTTCCGTAAATAATGCAAAGGATATTATTGATAAAATTTTGTTCGACAATGCGGGAAAAATATACGTATGACATCAGATAAATTTGTGAAATCCGGAGAAACATTCTTGACAAGAAAGCCTTTTTTCATTATAGTAGAATCCAGAAAAAGGCTGTGAAAAAGAGGAGTAGGCGGTAATGTCCCACAGAGAGGGAAGCTTATAAGCTGGAAGGTTTCCCGGAAACAGAAGCGCTGAAGGTAGCTTTGGAGCCGGGAGGCTGAAGTGAGTGGTATGATAATACTGAGATTCATATACGCGCATGGTAGGCTTTCACGTATCCCGCGTTAAGGGAATGAGAGACAAACTAAGGTGGTACCGCGATTTATATCGCCCTTTGCACGTATAATGCGTGTAAAGGGCGTTTTTTAATCGAATAAGCTTATAGAGCTGTGGGCTGCTTTACAGCGGAGTGATCCGCAGATACTTTTATTACAGAGATAGAATATCAGGAGGACATTATGAGCAAAGAACTTGCAAAAACTTACGATCCTAAGGGAATCGAAGAGCGTCTTTACACAAAATGGATGGACAATGGATATTTCCATGCAAAAGTAAATCCGGACAAGAAACCGTTTACTATTGTTATGCCGCCGCCAAACGTAACTGGCCAGCTTCATATGGGACATGCGCTGGATGAAACTATGCAGGATATCCTGATCCGTTTCAAGAGAATGCAGGGCTATGAAGCATTATGGCAGCCGGGAACTGACCATGCAGCTATCGCTACAGAGGTTAAGGTTATCGACAAGCTGAAAAAAGAAGGCATCGACAAACACGATATCGGCCGTGAGGAATTCTTAAAACATGCGTGGGCATGGAAAGAGGAGTACGGCGGAAAGATCATCAATCAGTTAAAGAAACTGGGTGCTTCCGCAGACTGGGAGAGAGAACGTTTCACAATGGATGAGGGATGTTCCAAAGCAGTACAGGAAGTATTTATCAAATTATATGAAAAAGGCTATATCTACAAAGGTTCCAGAATCATCAACTGGTGTCCTGTATGCCAGACTTCCATCTCTGATGCAGAGGTTGAGCATGAGGATCAGGACGGATTTTTCTGGCACATTAATTACCCGATCGTAGGGGAAGAGGGACGTTTCGTAGAGATCGCAACTACACGTCCGGAAACCCTGCTGGGTGATACTGCTGTTGCCGTAAATCCGGAAGATGAGCGCTACAAGGATCTCATCGGCAAGATGCTGAAGCTTCCTCTCACAGACAGAGAGATTCCGGTGATCGCCGATGAATATGTAGACAAAGAATTCGGAACAGGATGTGTAAAGATCACACCTGCTCATGACCCTAACGACTTTGAGGTTGGACGCCGTCACAATCTGGAAGAGATCAACATTATGAATGACGATGCGACTATCAACGAGCTTGGTGGAAAATACGCTGGTATGGACCGTTACGAAGCACGTAAGGCAATGGTAGCAGATTTGGAAAAACTTGGACTTCTGGTAAAAGTAGTTCCTCACAACCACAGCGTTGGAACTCATGACCGCTGCGGCACAACGGTAGAGCCTATGATCAAGCCACAGTGGTTTGTAAAGATGGACGAGATGGCAAAGGCTGCGATCAAAGCTCTGGATGACGGAGATCTGAAATTCGTTCCGTCCCGTTTTGACAAGACGTATCTTCACTGGCTTGAGAATATCCGCGACTGGTGTATTTCCAGACAGTTATGGTGGGGACACAGAATTCCGGCTTATTACTGTGATGAGTGCGGTGAAGTAGTTGTTGCAAGAGAAATGCCTGAGAAATGCCCGAAATGCGGATGTACACATCTTCATCAGGATGAGGATACACTGGATACCTGGTTCAGTTCTGCATTATGGCCATTCTCCACACTTGGCTGGCCGGAGAAAACACCGGAACTGGAATATTTCTATCCGACAGATGTACTTGTTACAGGATATGACATTATCTTCTTCTGGGTTATCCGTATGGTATTCTCTGCTCTGGAGCAGACTGATCAGGTTCCGTTCCATCATGTACTGATCCATGGTCTGGTACGTGACTCCCAGGGACGTAAGATGAGTAAGTCTCTTGGAAACGGTATCGATCCTCTGGAGGTTATTGATAAATACGGCGCAGATGCTCTTCGTCTTACTCTGATGACAGGTAATGCACCTGGAAATGATATGCGTTTCTACTGGGAAAAGGTAGAAGCAAGCCGTAACTTCGCAAACAAGATCTGGAATGCTTCCCGTTTCATCATGATGAACCTGGAAGGCAAGACAGTGACAGAGCCGGAGAACTTAAATGATCTCTGTGCAGAGGATAAATGGATTCTGTCTCACTTAAATACAGTGATCCGCGAAGCTACAGAGAACATGGAAAAATATGAACTTGGTATTGCAGTACAGAAGGTTTATGACTTCCTGTGGGATGAACTCTGCGACTGGTATATTGAGATGGCTAAGGTTCGTCTGTGGAAGGCAGAGGAAGATCCGAAGGCAGCAAATGATGCACTCTGGACATTAAGAACAGCGCTGACAGAAGGCCTGAAGCTTCTTCATCCGTATATGCCGTTTATCACAGAGGAAATCTACTGCACACTTCTTCCTGAAGAAGAGTCTATTATGATCTCCGAATGGCCTGTATACAGAGAAGAGAGAAACTTCCCGGATGCTGAGAAAGCAATCGAGGGCTTCAAAGAGGTTGTAAGAGGTATCCGTAATACCAGAACAGAGATGAATGTTCCGAATAACCGCAAGACAAGCCTGCATATTGTGGCAAAGGATGCTGAAACAGCAGCAATGTATGAGAACAGCAAGAAATCCTTTGTAAATCTTGCATTTGCAAAAGAGATTCTGGTACAGACAGACAAGAACGGAATCAGTGAAGATGCAGTTTCCGTAGTTGTTTCCAATGCGGTTGTATATATGCCGTTGGAAGACCTGATTGACAAAGATAAAGAGATTGAACGTCTTACAAAAGAAACAGAACGTCTCACAAAAGAGATCGCAAGATGTGAAGGTATGCTGAATAATCCGAACTTCGTAAACAAGGCACCTGCTGCCAAGGTGGATGCGGAGAAAGACAAACTTGCGAAATATAAAGAAATGATGGATAAGGTTAAAGGACAGTTAGAGCAGCTTAAGAAATAAGGGAGTGTTTAGATGAAATTGTATAAGATTTGTAACAAAATCTCCCTTTTACTCCATGTACTTGCCAGCGCAGCGGGATATTTTGTTATGGAGGCAATCTGCCGTCACTCGTTTATAGAAGCCTGGAATTATATGACACAGAGACCTCTGGTTTTTGCATATAATGCGGCATTCATTTTTACCTCGTCACTAATTGTTTATCTGTTTCACAGGAGAGTATTCTGGAGAGTACTGGTTACGTTGTTCTGGCTGATACTGGCCATTATTAACGGTGTTCTCCTGCTGAACCGTGTTACACCGTTTACCGGACCGGATCTGCATCTGATCACAGATGCAATGAAGATTGCCAACAAATATCTGCCTGTTGCAGGCGTTGTGGCAGTCTGCATCCTGTTTGGGATTCTTGTTATTTTACTGCTGATGCTGCTTATTAAAGGACCGAAGTATCAGAAAAAGATTAAATATCGCTACAATATTCCTCTGATCCTGCTGGCTGTTGCTCTTTTTGCAGGAAGTACACAACTGGCACTGGAGAAGAGGGTACTTTCCAATTACTTTGGAAATATTGCTTTTGCATATGAGGATTATGGATATCCTTACTGTCTGGCAACTACGATTTTTAATACGGGAATCAGCTGTCCGAGAGATTATTCTGAGAAAGAAATCAAAAGAATTGAGAAGACGGAAAAGAATCTTCCGGAAACGCAGGAAGAAAAGCGGCCGAATATTCTGTTTTTGCAGTTAGAATCATTCTTTGATCCTACGCTGGTTAATTACCTGGATATTTCAGAAGACCCGATTCCGACCTTCCGTAAGCTGATGAAGGAATATTCTTCAGGATATTATAAGGTTCCGTCTGTCGGTGCAGGTACTGCCAATACGGAATTTGAATCCATTACAGGAATGAGTATGCATTATTTTGGACCCGGGGAATATCCTTATAAGAGTATTCTGAGAGAGACTACCTGTGAGAGTGCACCTTATGTACTGAAGAATCTGGGCTATACCACCCATGCGGTTCATAATAATGAGGCAAACTTCTATGGAAGAAGATCTATTTTCCCGAATCTCGGATTTGATACTTTTACTTCTGAAGAGTACATGGCAAGAGAGAACGAGAAGAATCCAAATGGCTGGGTAAAGGATGAGGTTCTGACAGATGAAATCCTGAAATGTCTGGATTCTACTGAGGGGCCGGATTATGTATATACTATTTCCGTACAGGGACATGGTGCATATCCGGATGAGCAGATTCTGGAAGATCCTGAGATCACAGTTTCCGGTGCACCGACTGAGGAAGAGAACAATAAATGGGAATATTACGTAAATGAGATCCATGAGATGGATAATTTTGTCAAAGAGCTGACAGACAAGCTTGCAGATTATCCTGAGGATGTGGTCCTTGTTATGTACGGTGACCACCTTCCGACTATGGGACTGACTGTGGAGGACCTGAAGAACAAGTATCTGTTCCAGACAGAGTATGTGATGTGGGATAACTTCGGACTTAAGAAAAAGAATGAAAATCTTGCAGCATACCAGATGGCGGCAGAGGTTATGGATCGTGTGGGAATCCATGAGGGAACTGTTTTCCGCTATCATCAGGCAAGAAGAAATACCAGAAATTATCAGGTGGATCTGGAAACCCTGCAGTATGACCTCCTTTATGGAAAGAGATATTCCTACGGGGAAAGCGGCGAAAGTCCTTATCTGCGTACCAGAATGCGTATGGGAATCTATGATGTGACTCTGGATTCCATTCAATGTATCTCTGAGGCAGATCATACATATTACATTAAGGGAACGGAATTTACGCCGTCCAGTGAAATCAAGCTGAACGGAGAATGGTATGATACGGTCTATATCAATCCGACTACGTTGATGATCACAGGTACGGAGCTGAATGATTTCGACAGGCTTGCGGTGATCCAGCGAAGCAACAGTTCGACGCGAAAACCGCTGAGCAAGAGCTATGACCGGTCCTGCTATGCACTTTATTCAAATAATAAATGGAAATTAACAGAAAGTGCCGGTACGAATGAAAATTAATCCATAATTTTGTCGGATAAAATATTACGATTGGTACTGGACATCTTCCACCACTATTATATAATGTTAGAGTAACTAAATACATTATAGATAAGTGGTGGAATTTTTTTATGAATTACGAAGAAGCAGTTGCTTATATTGATGAAACTCCGAAATTTACAAAGAAGAACAGTCTGGATCACACAAAGGAATGTCTGAGAAGACTTGGTAATCCTCAGGATAAGTTTAAGGTGATCCATGTGGCAGGAACTAATGGAAAGGGAAGTACATGTGCGTTTCTGACCTCTGTTCTGAGAGAGGCGGGATATTCCTGCGGATTATTTACTTCTCCTCATCTGGTGGAGATCAATGAACGCTTCCAGATCAATGAGGTGAATATTGATAATGATACTTTCCTGAAGGCCTTTGAGAAAGTAAAGGTACTTGCGGATGAACTGGTTGCAGAAGGCAGCTATCATCCGACTTATTTTGAGATGCTTTTTCTGATGGGAATGGTGATCTTTGCAGAGGCAGGTGTTGATTATGTGACTCTGGAAACAGGACTGGGCGGAAGAATGGATGCGACTACTGCTGTGGAGAATCCTGTTGCCTGTGTGATCACATCGATCAGTCTGGATCATATGCAGTATCTGGGAGATACAGTTGCCAAAATCGCAGGAGAAAAGGCCGGGATCATTGTGCCGGGGGTACCGGTAATCTATGACGGAAACGACCCGGATGCAGCAGAAGTGATCCGTGCCAGAGCAGAAGAACTGGGAAGCCCTGCTTATGAAGTGAAGAGATCAGATACAGAAGTGCTCAGAAATACTTCGGCGGGAATTGATTTTGCATTTCGGAATGAGTACTATAAGGATATGGTTTTCTCCATTCCGTTTATTGCAAAGTATCAGGTGATGAACAGTGCACTTGCATTAAAGACGATTGAGGTTCTGCAGAATGTGATTTCTGTATCTATGGATCAGATCCATGTGGGAATTGCCGGAACACGCTGGCAGGGAAGAATGGAAACAGTGCTTCCGGGCGTGATCGTGGACGGTGCTCACAATGAGGACGGGGTAGAGAAATTTGTAGAGACAGCAGAACATTTTCAGAAAGAATGTCCGCTGACTTTGCTTTTTTCAGCAGTAGATGACAAAGATTATACAGATATGATACATACGATCTGCAGCAGGATCACGTTCCGTCAAGTGGTAGTAACCTCTGTTGGCGGATATCGCCAGGTTCCTGCTGAGAGATTTGCAAAGCTTTTTACAGAAGCAGGTGCTTCTTCTGTGGAAGTAGTGGAGGATGTTGAGAAAGCCTTTGGTAGAGCACTGGAAGTAAAGGGGGATGACGGAATGCTCTTCTGCGTGGGTTCCCTGTATCTTGTCGGTGAGATTAAAGATGTGATCAGGAGAAATAAGAAATGATAGATTATGAAGAGGAACTGAAGAAATTTGAACCTTGTCTGGATGTGGCAGATGCGGAGGGTGCGATTTATGAGAGAGAACTGACGGATATCCTGGATATTCTTCAGGAAGTTCTCCGCGAAGCCAAGAGTGGCAGACGGGTAAAATAAGGAGATACACATGAATTGTATGAATTGTGGCGCATTTCTGGTGGACAAAGATCTGGATTACTGCCCGAAATGTGGATGTAATGTGCTGATCCAAGAAAAAAGTAGATTACCTTTCCAGACAGTATTACAACCGGGGGCTTGAGAAAGCCAGTGTCCGCGATCTTTCAGGGGCGATTGACTGTCTGAAGCAGAGTCTTATTTATAATAAGCATAACATTCAGGCGAGAAATCTTCTTGGACTGGTATATTTTGAGACAGGGGAGGTGGTTGCCGCACTCAGTGAATGGGTGATCAGTAAGAATCTTCAGCCATCCAGAAATCTGGCATCAGAATATATTAACAAGCTGCAGGCGAACTCCAATAAGCTTGAGGCGATCAATGAAACGATCAGAAAGTATAATGATGCCTTAAACCTGTGCAGGGAAGGTCATGAGGATATGGCTGCGATCAGGCTGAAGAAGATTCTCATACAGAATCCAAAACTGATCAAAGGTTACCATCTTCTGGCACTTGTGCAGATGAAAGAGGGGGAATATAACAAGGCAAGAAAGACGTTAAGGAAAGCCGCGCGGATTGATAAAACAAATACAACAACCCTTCGTTTTTTGAGAGAGATTGACGAACAGACAGGAGTATCCACACGTCTGGAACGTCAGAATAAAAGAAACAGGAAAGCTGTGGACAGCAGTGAGAATGATATGGCAATCCAGATTCCTCAGTATAAAGAAAAAGGAAGGATTCCGCTGTTTTTTACACTGGTTGCCGGATTTTGTGCAGGATTGCTGGCGTTTTATCTTCTGGCTGTTCCTGCCATACGTCAGGGAATCTACAGGGAAGCGAATCAGCAGATTATGAAATACAGTGATGCAGTGTCCAGTCAGGGAGCTGAGCTGACCAAGGCACAGAGTCAGGCTCAGGAATCTGGAGACACAGTTGAGGCGGCCTCCAAACAGATAGAGGAAGAGAAGAAAAAAAGCAGCAGTTATGAGGCTCTGATCGAGGCGTACTCAGCATTGCAGCAACAGAATACAGATGAAGCGGCATTGAAGATACAGAATGTTTATGCGGATTTGCTGCCTGCGGATCTGAAAGGAATTTACAATACGATTTGTAACACTACAGGTACGACCGGGATCGAAGGAACTACAGATGCGAAAGTCGCAGACGGAACCGGCAGTGCTGACAGCGCAGAGGGAGATGCTTCTTCAGATTCAGCGGAAGATGGAAGTTATGACGATGGTTCCTATGACAGTGGGGAATATGATGATGGTTCTTACGATAATTCTGATGGTGATTCGGCAGAAGATGGAAGTTACGATACCGGTGATTATGACGATTCCGGATATTGATACCATTTTTCATTTTGATGTGGCAGAAGACATGAAATATCATAAGAAGATGTAAAGATACAAAAGAGATGCATGGAAGTCATGTGTCTCTTTTTTTACCGAATCAAGTAGGAGGCTGCGAAAAGCAATAAACAGTTATTTGATGTAGAGCTACACTGTAAAGTGGATTGCGAACATTCGCCTGACAAAAAGTGAGGAGGGATATGATGGAGAACAGATTTGAAATACAGGGAAATTCCCTGATCATTCATTTACCGAAAGAGGTAGATCATATGGTGACAGACGAGATACGCAGAGATTCAGATGATATTATACGGAAAAAATATATACGAACGATCACATTTGATTTTTCAGGAACAGCGTTTATGGACAGTTCAGGGATAGGGCTGATCATGGGGAGATATCGGATGATGGGGATGCGCGGTGACTGTATACAGGCTACAGGAGTAAATTCCTATATTGAAAAGCTGCTGCATCTGTCAGGGGTATATAAATTTGTCGAAATCTGTGGGGAAGTCTAAAGAGAGGGGGAAGAAAACTATTATGGAAAATACCAATGAAATGAAAATTATTTTTGACAGCAGACCTGAGAATGAGGGGCTGGCAAGAGTTGCGGCGGCAGCTTTCTGCACACAGCTGAATCCTACTCTGGAGGAAGTGGCAGATCTGAAAACTGCTGTGTCAGAGGCTGTGACAAACTGTATTATTCATGCTTATGAAGGCCAGGTGCAGAAAATAGAGATTTTCTGCAGAAGGGAAGGACAGAAATTATGGGTTGATGTGATCGATAAGGGAGTGGGGATCAGAGACGTTGCAAAAGCTATGGAGCCTCTTTTTACAACAAAGCCGGAGAAGGATCGTTCCGGGATGGGATTTACATTTATGGAAGCGTTTATGGATGAGGTAACAGTAGAATCACAGGTGGGATATGGAACAGTTGTCCATATGAAAAAGACGATCGGGAGGTAGGAATGGACCATACTCTTGCTCTGATCATGAAGTCACAACAGGGAGATAAAGAAGCAAGAGATACTGTATTTAAAGAAAACGCAGGACTTGTGTACAGCATGGCGAAAAGATTTGCCGGGCGCAGTGTGGAAATGGAAGATATCGTGCAGATAGGAAGCATTGGGCTACTGAAAGCCATAGATCGTTTTGATATTTCGTATGATGTGAAGTTTTCAACTTATGCTGTTCCCATGATCATAGGTGAAATCAGACGCTATCTGAGGGATGACGGGATGCTTAAGGTGAGCAGAAATCTGAAAGAGAACTGTGCCAGAATTTATTCTGCGAGAGAAGCACTGGAAAAAGAACTGGGACGTGAACCGATACTGGAGGAAGTTGCGAAAGCGACAGAACTTTCAGTAGATGAAGTGGTGATGTCGATGGAATCAGGAGCTGAAGTGGAATCTTTGCACAAAATTATCTATCAGGGAGATGGAAATGATATTTCGCTTATGGACAGGCTCCAGGAAAAAGAAAATGGACAGGATGCAGCACTGAACAGGATTTTTCTGGATGAAATCCTGAAAAAACTGGATGCAAGAGAACGTCAGCTGATCGGTATGAGATATTTTAAGGATATGACGCAGACGGAGATTGCGGCAGAGATGGGAATTTCCCAGGTCCAAGTGTCCAGGATGGAAAAGCGGATTCTGAAGGAACTTAAAAAGCAGGTATAAGCAGATGGGAGTAATTAACTCACCGCTTGTAGAAGGTAGAGTATTCTCTGAAGAGGTAAATAAAAAAGAGGTTACTGTGAACGGAGCGAACAGTAACAAAAAGAGTGTGCGGATTACTATAATATTGCACACTCTTTTTGCTATAATATCTTTATTGTTATATATCGTAAGTTATACAGTTCTCTGTGATCTGAAAATCACATTTTTGTATTTCAGAAGGGCTGTCTGAAGAATCAGTCCTACTACACCGCAGGAAACTACTTCTCCGATACCTACGGTAAGCATCATAAGCGGAATCGGAAGATTTACTCCGTATCCGAAGTGAAGTACGAATGGCACGATGACTGCATTGGAAACAATCGGCGGGATCGGCGCAAGAAAACGGTTGCAGCTGCGGAGTCTGTAAGTAAATACTGCTCCGATCAGTGTTGCGATGCTTCCGAAAATAATGTCTACAGGAATGGCACCGCCAAAGAGATTGGCAATGATACATCCTACAAATAACCCCGGAATCGCAGCCGGTGTAAAGAATGGCAGGATGGTCAGTGCTTCCGAAAAGCGAATCTGAATTTCGCCATAGCTGAGTGGTGCGAATAAAAGAGTCAGAACCACATAAATGGCTCCGATCACTGCTGCTTCTGTCAGAAACTGAGTACCTTTGTTTTTCATATTTGATTATCTCCTTTAGTATTTGTTTTACGAGTGGAAGGTTTCGAACACTCGGCTATCGAAGTATATCACTTTTCGGAAGTACGGTCAATGTCTTTGATAAGAGTTTTATTAACATTTTCCTCGTACAGACGCATCTGTATCTGCATAGGTGTTGGATCATCTGTTATTTTCATATGACCGAAGTGATTGAAGAAGAAAAGTACCCCAAGTCCGATTCCTATGGAATAAGTGATCTCAAGAACAGTAAAATGACCGGAAGTCTGTCCTGTGACCTGGGTATAGATCTGCGAGAAGAGACCACCGACATCTACATCGTTATTAAATGTCATGATAGAGAAACCTGCACCGAAAAAGGCGGCAAGACCGACGAAAATAATCTTGCACCACTGCCAGACAAGCCCGGAACCGGGTTTGTTTTTAAAAGTGATGATAAAGTCGGCTTCTCCAATATTATTGATTTCAAGGTCCGGTTCTTTTTTTTTGATTTCGGAGATCAGATCCATGACAGACATTACATAACGTCCTGGTTTATTCGGGTCAAGATTTATAACCGGCATCACCCGGAGCCGATTCAGGATTTTACTGTTGCTGCAGGAAAGTTTTGCAATGTCCTGAAGATAAATGTGTGGATGGTTTATCTGGATATTCTGATCTAACTGTAAATAGAGAGTATCACTCATGGTATGTTATCCTTTCATTTTGGGCTTGAAGATCAGGCTTGCAAGATAAGAGAAGATCAAAGCTGCGGAGACTCCCACCGCGCAGGCGGTAAAGCCTCCCATAAAGAGTCCGATCAGTCCGTTTTTGTCAATGGATTCTTTCATTCCTTTCCACAGGATATTGCCAAAACCAAGCAGAGGAACAGAAGCGCCTGCTCCGGCAAATTCTGCAAATGGCTGATAGATTCCGACAGCGCTTAAAACAGAGCCTGTACATACCAGAAGTACCATGATCCGTCCGGGCATAAGCTTTGTCCTGTCCAGAAGAATCTGCACCAGGGCACAGATCAGTCCGCCTGTCCAGAATGCATTAAAATAGTCCATGTATTTTTCCTCCTGAAAAAATTTCTGTATCTACATCATATCCGGAACCCTGTACTGTTCTATTACAACAGCGTGTGCGATACCGGGAATTGGATCCCCCTCGTTGAAGCTTACCTTTGACAGAAGGGCACCTGTGGGAACAAAGAGAATCCTTTTCCATTTTTTCTGTATAATACCCGGAAGAATATAGCCTGCCAGAACAGAGGCGGCACATCCACATCCACTGCCGCCGGAATGTGTATCCTGAGTCTGAGGATCATAGATCAGCATACCGCAGTCCTGATGGACAGATGAGATATCAAATCCTTTTTCTGTGAGAAGGTCGAACAGGATTGTCTGTCCTACCATGCCCAGGTCACCGGTGAAGATGGCATCATAATCGGATGGTTTTCGGTGAAAATCCTGAAGATTTCGGGCTATGGTGTCGCAGGCAGCAGGAGCCATGCAGGCTCCCATATTGAGGGAATCCCTGAACCCAAAGTCAATCAGTCTTCCGGTGGTGATTCCTGTTATAACTGCACAGATATTGCGGTTACGGAGTGTGTTTAGTGTTTTGTTGTCCGGCGTGGTGGCGGTTCATATCCAAGTATACAGGCTCCGGCACCGGTGACTGTCCAGGTAGCAGATAAGGGCCTTTGATTTCCATATCCCAGGGGAAAACGAAATTCTTTTTCTGCGCTGGCAAAGTGGCTGGAAGTTGCGCAGAGGATATATTTTCCGTACCCGCCGTCGATACACATTGAACCAAGGGAAAGAGATTCTCCCATAGTGGAGCATGCTCCGAAAAGACCGTAAAAAGGAATTTTCAGATCAGCGGTTCCGAAAGAAGAGGCTGATGTCTGAGCCAGCAGGTCGCCTGCAAAAAGAAGCTGTATATCGGAACAGGTGAGGCCGTTTTTTTTGATTGCCAGCAGAGCGGCCTGTTTTTGCAGAGTGCTTTCTGCAGCTTCCCAGGTATCTGTTCCAAACATGGGATCTTCACATATGGTATCAAAGTATGCGCCCAATGGCCCTTCCCCTTCTTTCTGGCTGACAACAGAAGCACAGCTCTGAACAAAGACAGGATTCTGAAATGAAATGCTGGATGTACCGCAGGTCATTTGTCTGTTCATAGAAAACCTCCTTGTATAATTGTATGATTCTTATGCAAAAACACCTCTCAGGATATGGATGCTGAATAGTTACGGGATCATTGTAAAAAGATAATAAATCACACCGAGAATCCATGAACTCAGGATTCCATAAAGAATTACGGGCCCTGCGATCGTAAATATTTTGCATCCGATGCCGAATACCTGTCCTTCTGCCTTATATTCGATCGCAGAGGAAGCTACGGAATTGGCAAAACCGGTGATAGGGACAAGGCTTCCGGCACCGCCGAATCTGCCGATTTTGGAATAAAGATTACATCCAGTGAGGATCACACTGAAAAGGATCAGGATAAGGGAACACCAGGAGCCGGCGGTATCTTTGTCCAGCCCAAGGTTATCTGCGTAATTTAAGATGACCTGTCCAACAACACAGATGACTCCGCCTGTGAAAAAGGCTTTGCACATATTCAGTGGCAGGCTGTGGACAGGAGTGACTGCTTTTACGTATTCTTCATATTGTTTCTGTTTTTTCTGACTGAGATTATTGTCTGACATAATATAAAACCTTTCTGATTGAAAATCCGTAATTTTGGTACACCAGGTTACTGAGAACGGAGTAAAGAGTAATCGATTGCTGCTTTTTTGGCACTGATGTTAAAGATTAGCTGGAAATTATGGCAGCCATCCGTTATAATAGTAAATCAGTGCCCCGACAGTTTTGCCGGCGGCTATGCACAGGATTGTAAAAGAAAGACCTCTCTGGAATCTGCTTCTTCTGGCAAAGATAGGGAAAATATCTGCCATCTCTGCTAGGGCCATGATCCATCCACCAAGGAAAATCCCTGAAAAGAGCCCGTACAGAATCAGAAACGGGGTGCCGAACCGGATATTCCAGTGAAAAAGAAAGAACAGGTTTCCAAGTTCGGTTCCCCAGAATGTGATGTCTTCGTACAGCAATATATGATCTGCTGTGTGGGTAATTCCTGCATATCTGGGAATAATAGAAAGGCCGATCATAAGACCGGTTAGTCCTCCGGCAATAATAAAACCGGAACATAGTCCTGTAAATCCGAGAAAAATCTGCTCTAACATAAGTGCCTCCAATCCTGCCGACAACAAAAGAAGTTTCCAGGTAACTGTCCGGCAGTCTGTTATTGTGAAGCACCGGACAGATATATCTGTGATATGTATTATGGCAGAAATATAAAAATATATACACTGTCATTCATTTGTTACTGAGAACAGAGTGAACAGTAACCCTAGTACATCGTTTCGTAAATAACTATACCAATCGCGTAGGATGCGGATTCGAGTGTGCTGGTATAAAAACGCAGGCGTAGCGGGCTACGCTGAGGCTTTTAGACCTGTGCAATCGGATTCGCAGACAAGTGAGTGGTATAGTTATTTCGAAAACGATGTACTAGTAATATATCCGACAGCAAAAGAGTGTATGAATAACTGTACTTTTGGAGAGAGAGATAGTATAATGTTACTGTTCACACACCGCTATCTCGCGAGGTATTTTTGCATGAATGTGCCAAAATCCTGAGACATACAAGCCAAAATTCTATTGCCGCAGGCAATCTGGAATGAATTTTGGCTAAGTTACTGAGAACGGAGTGAACAGTAACAGTATAATGACTGTATTATCTGACACTGCAGGAACTGATCGGAAAATTCGACAGAATGAAAACGTCAAAAGAAACATAATAAATCATAATAAATATAGAAAGATTGAGGAATGAAATCTGTGAATCAGAATATAATAGAGAAATTTAATGATCTGCTGGGAGAAGAGAAAGTGAAAGTGGATGAACCCATGAAACGTCATACCACATTTCGGATTGGCGGTCCGGCAGATTACTTTTTGCTTCCGTCTTCTGAGGAAGAACTGAGTGGGATTCTGAAGATATGCAAAAATGAAGAACTGCCATATTTCATTCTTGGAAATGGAAGTAATCTTCTGGTAAGCGATGAAGGATACAGGGGTGTCATTATTCAGCTTTACAGAAATTATGGTGATATTACAGTAAAAGGAAATGAAATCCATGCAACAGCAGGAGCTCTGCTGTCACAGATCGCGGCGGCAGCCAAAAATGCGTCGCTGACAGGATTTGAGTTCGCCGGAGGAATTCCCGGCACATTAGGCGGTGCAGTTGTCATGAATGCAGGTGCCTATGGCGGTGAAATGAAAGACGTGCTGAAAGAAGTAACTGTTATGACAGCTGCAGGAGAAATTCTCGTACTTCCGGCAGAGAAGCTGGAAATGGGATATCGCACAAGTCTTGTGAAAACAAAAGGATATCTGGTGTTGAGCGCAGTGATCGTTCTTGAACAGGGGAATCAGGAAGCCATAAAAGCAAGAATGAAAGAACTGACAGAACAGAGAGTAAGCAAACAGCCTCTTGAATTTCCAAGTGCGGGAAGCACATTCAAACGTCCTGAAGGGTATTTTGCCGGAAAGCTGATCATGGATGCAGGGCTGAGAGGATACCAGACAGGCGGTGCACAGGTTTCCGAGAAGCACTGTGGGTTTGTGATCAATAAAGATAATGCAACTGCAGCAGATGTGTGCAGACTGCTCAGAGATGTACAGGATAAAGTAAAAGAACAGTTTGGCGTGACTCTTGAACCGGAAGTGAAATTTCTTGGAAAATTTTGATCTGACTGAATCGAAAAAGTACTGTGAACAGAGTGCAAAGACCAAAGACCAATGAGCAACAGATGAGATTAAGAAGTGACGGGAGATAGAAAATGCGTTTTGTAATAGTTACAGGAGTATCGGGAGCAGGAAAAACATCTGCATTGAAAATGCTGGAGGATGCGAAGTATTTTTGTGTAGACAATCTGCCGATCCCTTTACTGGAGAAATTTGCATCACTGATGCCTGAGATACATGGAGAAGATGTGCAGAATGTTGCACTGGGGATCGATGCAAGAAGCGGGCGTTCTCTGGATGAGCTGGAGATTGTACTGGACAGAATGAAAAAGGCAGGGTATGATTTTGAAATCCTGTTTCTGGATGCGCAGGACAGTGTTCTGGTCAAACGTTATAAAGAAACCCGCAGAAGTCATCCTCTTGCAATGGGGGGAAGAGTGGATGATGGAATCCGGATGGAAAGAGAGAAGATGCGTTTTCTGAAAGAGCGTGCGGATTATATCATTGATACCAGCAATCTTCTGACAAGAGAACTGAAACAGGAGATCGACAGGATATTTGTAGATAATCAGGATTTCTGCAATATGATGATTTCTGTACTGTCATTTGGATTTAAATATGGAATACCGGCAGATGCGGATCTCGTGTTTGACGTGCGTTTCCTGCCGAATCCATACTATGTGGACGAACTCAGACCGCTGACAGGGCTGGATGACAGGGTTTTTAATTATGTAATGGATTGTGATATAGCCAGGACATTTGCGGATAAACTGGAAGATATGATCAATTTCCTTATTCCGAATTATGTGAAAGAGGGAAAGACAAATCTGGTGATCGCAATTGGATGTACAGGCGGCAAGCATCGTTCCGTCACGCTAGCAAGAGAACTTTATTCCAGATTGTCTGGAAATACAAAATACGGATTCAGGCTGGAACACAGAGATGCACAGAAAGACCGACTGGTCAGAAAACAGGAAGGATGATAAAGGAGAGATGTCTTTTTCAGGGATGGTGAAGGAAGAACTTTCCAGACAGATTGGATTGGCCAGACATTGCAAAATGGCAGAACTGGCTGCGATTTTATGTTCCTGTGGGAAAATGGAATGTTTTTCAGGGGACAGTAAACTGAAAATCCAGACGGAAAATGAAGCAGTTGCAAGAAAGTGCTTTACATTATTGCAAAAAACATTTAATATAGAAACAAAGATATTTGTACGTGAGAACAGTCACTTGAAACGGGTGAAGGTATATACAATAGAAATAACTGATCCCGAAGAGATCCAGGTAATTTTTCAGGCACTGCGGCTTGTCACGAACAGTATCGACCAGGGTACGCTTGTATTGTCGGATATGCTGGTGGTACAGCAGAATTGCTGCAAACGGGCGTTTATCAGGGGAGCTTTTTTAGCATCCGGTTCAATCAGTGATCCTGAGAAGGGGTATCATTTTGAGATTGTATGTTCTGATGCAAAAAGAGCAGAGCAGCTACAGACGATCATCCGCAGTTTTTCGGTAGATGCCAAAATCGTACAGCGTAAGAAATCACATGTGGTCTATGTGAAAGAAGGTGCGCAGATTGTTGACATGCTTGCTGTTATGGAAGCTAATGTGGCATTGATGGACCTGGAGAACATCCGCATACTGAAGGAAATGAGAAATTCAGTAAACAGAAAAGTAAACTGTGAAACTGCGAATATTAATAAAACCGTAAATGCAGCCGTCAAGCAGATGGAGGATATTAAGCTGGTCCGGCAGAAAATAGGATTTGAGCAGCTTAATGAAGGACTTGCACAGGTTGCTGAACTTCGGATGCAGTATCCGGAAGCTACACTAAAAGAATTAGGAATGATGTTAAGCCCGCAGGTGGGCAAATCGGGAGTCAATCACAGACTGAGAAAGCTGAGTGCAATGGCTGACGAACTGCGGGAGAAACAAGGAGGAGAATTATTATGATCAAAAAACCAATCACCATTAATTTATCCACAGGTCTGGAAGCGCGTCCGGTGGCACAGTTGGTACAGGTGGCTAGTCAGTTCAACAGTGAGATTTATGTAGAGATTGGAAAGAAGCGCGTGAATGCAAAGAGCATTATGGGTATGATGACGCTTGGGCTTGATGCAGGGGAAGAAATTACTTTATCTGCAAATGGTGAGGATGAGGAAGCTGCTATGGCAGGTATTGAGCAGTACTTAAGTAATCAGTGATCAAATAGTATTCAGGATAGAACACATCCGGAAGGGAAGACCGCTTTTCGGATGTGTTTTGTCGTGTATACGACAGCAATGTTACTGTTCACTTCGTTCACAGTAACGTAGCCAAAATTCATTCCAGATTGCCTACGGCAATGGAATTTTGGCTTGTATGTCTCGGGATTTTGGCATATTCATGCCAAAACACCTCGCGGGATAGTGGTGTGTGAATAGTAACACAGCAATCAATTGCATTGCCATAACAATAACATTAGATTGACCATAAAGATAAAACAGGGTATAATGAGCGAAAAGAGTAGAAATGAGGAGCGTAACAAATGTCAAAATTTCTGAAATTTATTGTACATTTTATAGTGATATGCACCATTGTCTGTGTTGTCGGGCTGGCAGTTCCGCCGTTTTTGGGAATTACGACAGAGATTATGGATGATTCCGGCAAAGAAACGAATCTGCCCATGGGATCGGTTACTTATGCAATTCCGGTAAAGATCAAAGAGGCAGCGGTTGGTGATTCTATTCTGTATCAGACTGATTCTAAAGCATACCGTTATATGATTACGGAAATGGATAAAAAGAATCATATTTTTAAGGTGATAGATTCCAGTGACAAAGATGCAGAACCTGTTGCCGTTGAGGTGAAGGATTACATACCGAAGGTTGTGATCACAATAGGATATGCAGGATATCTCCTTCTTGCAACAGAAAGCATAGAGGGACTTATTATTCTCGGACTTGCCGTCCTTTTCCTGGTAATTCTGTATATAGTTGCGGAACTTCTGAAAAAAGAACCGCAGGATGATTATGATGAAACAGATACAGAACCCGGATATGTTAAGAGCAAGAAGGAACTTAAGAGAGAAGAGAAGGCAAGAGAGAAGCGTTATAAAGAAGAGGAACGCCAGATTAAGAAAGAGGAAAGGGCACGCAGGAAAGGAAAGGCTCCGGAACGAAAGAAAATTAAAACAGGCGGTTTTGTGGATGAAATCTATGAAGATGAGTTGGAACCTGTGAAGCCTGCGCAGCCGGAAACAATTCAGACTGCGACAAGCGAAGCCCATGAACTTCTCAGAAAAGAGATTGCAGCAGCTACGGCGGATGTACCGGTAAAGCAGGAAGAATCTGTACAGACGAAACCGGATGCAGGTGATATACATATGGAGCCTGTTTCCGGAAAGACAGAAGTGATCGTGCCTCAGGTAAAAGAGCAGCTGAAACAGATGATGAATGCTTCGGACAGAAAACCGGTAGAAGCAGAGGAAACAGAAGGAAACGCACAGGAAGAAATCAGGCGTATGGTAATTCCGACATGGTCGGCAGCACAGATTGCCGAGACAGCCAGAAGTCAGGGCGATGCGCCGGATATTGTGAGAGACGATGTTACAAAGGTTACATTATTTGATTATTCCGATATCATTGCGGATGAGAAGCCGGTCTATCCGCAGAAACAGACTGCTGAAGAATAAAATAAGAGATTGAAAAAATATGACGATGAAAAGAACGTGTTTCTTCCTATATATAATATAGAAGGAACACGTTCTTTTTACTGCAGACAATCCGATCTCCATCATATCGTGAAGTCCTGCGTCAGCAGACCTGCAGATATCGGCCTTGTCGTTCACTATTCCGTAATGTTTCTATATAATAAAGCCATTAGTGTTTCGACAAGTTGAGTCTTTTTTGTTTCGACATACAAGCCCAAATTCAATAAAAAATTGTACGGAATCAAGTACAAAAAATATCAAAAAAAGTGAAAAAAACACTTGCATTTTTCTGAGAGGTCGTGTATACTCTCAATTGTTGTGACATTGATAGCAATGAAGCGCGAGGTTGCTGCCACAGAGATGGCAGGTTTTCCGTGGAGCGAATGTCAAGTTTGAAAACTGACGACAAGTCACTGTACAAGTTCAGAAGACCATCCAGGGATGGCGTGTGTGGTAAAAAATCGAAAGACACACACGGAGATGTGTACAGTCGCCGCTTGTCGTACTGCTTGAAAAGTACGAATAGGAGGAGACTTTTTTTATGGCAAATCAGGTAATGAGAATCACATTAAAGGCTTATGATCATCAGTTAGTAGATGCATCAGCAGCAAAAATCATCGAGACTGTTAAAAAGAACGGAGCAATGGTAAGCGGACCGGTTCCACTTCCAACTAAGAAAGAGGTTGTTACAATCTTAAGAGCCGTTCATAAATACAAAGATTCCAGAGAACAGTTCGAACAGAGAACTCATAAGAGACTGATCGATATCCTTACACCAACACAGAAGACAGTAGATGCTCTGTCAAGACTGGAAATGCCAGCAGGTGTTAACATCGATATCAAGATGAAGACTAAATAATTAGTCATCAACCCCAATTTGATAATGCTCTAAGCATTAAGCTATTTACTATATGATTGCCGGTAATCGGTAATCCGCTATAAGGAGGAAGAAAGAATGAAGAAAGCTATTTTAGCTACTAAAGTCGGAATGACTCAGATCTTCAATGAAGACGGCCAGTTGATTCCGGTAACAGTTTTACAGGCTGGTCCTTGTGTCGTAACTCAGGTTAAGACAGAAGAGAACGATGGATACGAAGCAGTTCAGGTTGGATTCGGAGACATCAGAGAAAGCCTTGTTAACAAACCGGAAAAAGGACACTTTGACAAAGCTGGCGTTGCAGTAAAGAGATTCGTTAAAGAGTTCAGATTTGATAACGCTGCTGAATATACAGTAGGACAGGAAATTAAAGCTGATATCTTTGCAGACGGCGATCACATTGATGCAACAGCTGTTTCCAAAGGTAAAGGTTTCCAGGGTGCGATCAAGAGACATGGTCAGTCAAGAGGACCTATGGCTCACGGTTCCAAATATCACCGTCATGCAGGTTCCAATGGTGCTTGTTCTGATCCGAGCAAGGTATTTAAAGGAAAACACATGCCAGGTCATATGGGAAATGTTCAGGTTACTGTACAGAACCTTGAGATTGTACGCGTAGATACAGAAAATAACTTACTGTTAGTTAAAGGTGCTGTTCCAGGACCTAAGAAATCTTTGGTTACTATCAAAGAGACAGTAAAGTCCTTATAATAAGAAAGGAGGAGCACACAAATGGCAAACGTAACTGTTTATAATATGGAAGGCAACGAAGTTGGAACAATGGAACTGAATGATGCAGTATTCGGCGTAGAAGTCAATGAGCATCTTGTTCACCTTGCTGTTGTTCGTCAGCTTGCAAATAATCGCCAGGGTACTCAGAAAGCTAAAACACGTTCTGAAGTAAGCGGCGGCGGAAGAAAACCGTGGAGACAGAAAGGAACAGGTCATGCTAGACAGGGTTCCATCCGTGCACCACAGTGGACTGGCGGCGGTGTTGTATTCGCTCCGGTACCAAGAGATTATGAAGTAAAAATGAACAAGAAAGAAAGAAGAGCTGCTTTAAAATCTGCTCTGACTTCCAAAGTTCAGGACAATAAATTAGTAGTTGTTGATGCTCTTACATTAGCAGATGTTAAGACAAAGGAAATGCAGAAAGTTCTTACAAACCTGAAAGCTGAGAAAGCTCTGGTTATCACAGCAACAGATGACAAGAACGTAATCCTTTCCGCAAGAAACATCACTGATGTTCAGACTGCAACTCCAAGTACTATCAACGTATACGATGTTATGAACCACAACACCGTAATCGTAACCAAAGATGCTGTAGCATCCATCGAGGAGGTATATGCATAATGGCTGATATCAAGTACTATGACGTAATCAAGAAACCAGTGATTACAGAAAAATCTATGAATGCAATGGCTGAAAAGAAATACACTTTCTTAGTTCATCCGGAAGCAAACAAATCTCAGATTAAAGAAGCTGTAGAGAAAATGTTCGAAGGAACAAAAGTAAAGAGCGTTAACACCATGAATATGGATGGAAAGAAAAAACGCCGTGGTATGACAGTTGGAACAACTGCTAAAACCAAAAAAGCTATCGTAGCTCTGACAGAAGACAGCAAAGATATCGAAATCTTCGAAGGACTTTAATTGATAGCCCATGCGGTATGAGTGCCACTTCGGAAGCTTTGCTTCCTCAGCCGCGTTACACGCTTATGAGTCTTCACAAGAATCCGACCTTACATGCAAGCATGACGGTCTGCTTCTTATGAATCCTCGGCACTCTGATTATCGCGAGTATACGCATTCAAAAGCGTGAGGACAAATTTGAAAGGAGAACAAAAATGGGAATCAAAAGTTATAACCCATATACACCGTCTAGAAGACATATGACTGGTTCCGATTTCTCAGAGATCACAAAAATCTACACCAGAGAAATCTCTTACCGTGTCTTTAAAGAAAAACGACTGGACGTAACAACCAGGGTAAGATTACAGTTAGACACCGCGGAGGCGGAAGCAGAAGAAAATACAGAATCATCGACTTCAAGAGAAGAAAAGATGGAATTCCTGCAACAGTAGTTTCCATCGAGTATGATCCAAACAGAACAGCAAACATCGCTTTAATCTCTTATGTAGATGGCGAGAAAGCATATATCCTTGCACCGGAAGGCTTAAAAGTAGGTCAGAAAGTTATGAACGGAGCTGATGCAGAAGTTCGTGTTGGTAACTGCTTACCATTAGAGCTTATCCCGGTTGGTACAATGGTACACAACATTGAGCTTCATCCTGGAAAGGGCGGACAGATGGTTCGTTCTGCTGGAAACGGCGCTCAGTTAATGGCTAAAGAAGGCAAATACGCAACACTGCGTCTGCCATCTGGTGAAATGAGAATGGTTCCAATCGTATGCCGCGCATCTGTTGGTATCGTTGGAAACGGAGATCACAACCTGATTAACATCGGTAAAGCCGGACGTAAACGTAACATGGGTATCAGACCTACTGTTCGTGGTTCCGTAATGAACCCGAATGACCATCCACACGGTGGTGGTGAAGGAAAGACTGGTATCGGTCGTCCAGGTCCATGCACTCCATGGGGAAAACCTGCTCTTGGTCTGAAGACAAGAAAGAAAAACAAACCGTCCAACAAACTCATCGTAAGAAGACGCGATGGAAAAGCTTTAACGAAATAATAAGGAGGATTAAGCATGTCTCGTTCACTGAAAAAAGGACCTTTTGCAGATGCCAGCTTACTTAAAAAAGTAGATGCATTAAACGCTGCAAATGATAAATCCGTTATCAAAACCTGGTCACGCCGTTCTACAATCTTCCCGTCCTTCGTAGGACACACAATCGCTGTCCATGACGGAAGAAAACACGTGCCGGTATATGTAACAGAAGATATGGTTGGCCACAAACTCGGTGAGTTCGTTGCAACCAGAACTTACAGAGGACACGGAAAAGACGAAAAGAAATCCGGTGTTCGCTAGTATTTGACTTTATATTCTGTCTGCTGCCTACAAGACAGCGGACAGGTTAACCTGATATTGAGAGAAAGAGGAAAGGAGGCACTTTAAAATGGCAAAGGGACATAGAAGCCAGATAAAAAGAGCCAGAAATGAGAGTAATAGAGAGACAAGACCGTCTGCAAAATTATCTTATGCAAGAATTTCTGTTCAGAAAGCCTGCTACGTGTTAGATGTAATCCGCGGTAAAGATGTGCAGACAGCACTTGGTATCTTAACATACAACCCAAGATACGCTTCCAGCGTTATCAAGAAACTTCTTGAGTCAGCAATTGCAAATGCTGAAAATAATAATGGAATGAATGCAGACAACCTCTACGTTGCAGCCTGCTATGCAGATAAAGGACCTACAATGAAGAGAATTCAGCCAAGAGCACAGGGTAGAGCTTACAGAATCGAGAAGAGAACAAGCCATATCACCATCGTGCTGGATGAAAGATAAGGAGGAAAAGCATGGGACAGAAAGTTAACCCACATGGCCTTAGAGTCGGTGTTATCAAGGATTGGGATTCAAGATGGTATGCTGATGCAGACTTCGCTGATTACCTGGTAGAAGACTACAACATCAGAACATTCCTTAAAAAGAAATTATACAGCGCAGGTGTTTCCAAGATTGAGATCGAGAGAGCATCTGACAGAGTTAAGATCATCATCTACACAGCTAAACCTGGTATCGTAATCGGTAAAGGCGGAGCTGAGATCGAAAAAGTTAAAGCTGAATTAAAGAAATTCACAGACAAGAAACTTATCGTAGATATCAAAGAAGTAAAGAGACCAGACAAAGATGCTCAGTTAGTAGCAGAGAATATCGCACTTCAGCTTGAGAACCGTATCTCTTTCAGACGTGCTATGAAATCTACAATGCAGAGAACAATGAAGGCCGGAGCTAAAGGTATCAAAACATCCGTATCCGGACGTCTTGGCGGTGCTGATATGGCTCGTACAGAGTTCTACAGCGAAGGAACTATCCCGCTTCAGACACTTCGTGCAGATATTGACTATGGATTCGCAGAAGCAGACACAACATACGGCAAAGTTGGCGTAAAAGCTTGGGTCTACAATGGCGAAGTACTTCCAACAAAAGGAACTAAGGAAGGGAGCGATAAATAATGTTAATGACCAAAAAGAGTAAAACGTCGTAAACAATTCCGTGGCTCCATGAGAGGAAAAGCCCTTAGAGGTAATAAGATCAATTATGGTGAATTCGGACTTGTTGCAACCGAACCGTGTTGGATCCGTTCCAACCAGATCGAAGCAGCCCGTGTTGCTATGACTCGTTATATCAAACGTGGTGGTCAGGTTTGGATCAAGATTTTCCCAGATAAACCAGTAACAGCGAAACCAGCAGAAACACGAATGGGTTCCGGAAAAGGTGCTCTCGAATACTGGGTAGCAGTTGTTAAGCCAGGACGTGTAATGTTCGAAATCGCAGGCGTTTCCGAGGAAATCGCTCGTGAAGCATTACGTCTTGCGATGCACAAGTTACCATGTAAATGTAAAATCGTTTCTCGTGCAGACTTAGAAGGCGGTGATAACAGTGAAAATTAATAAATTCGTGGAAGATTTAAAGGCAAAATCAGCTGCAGAATTAAATGAAGAATTAGTAGCTGCTAAAAAAGAACTTTTCAATCTGAGATTTCAGAATGCAACTAATCAATTAGAGAATACAAGCCGCATTAAAGAGGTTCGCAAGAACATTGCAAGAATCCAGACAGTAATTACTGAGCAGGCTAACGCTTCCAAATAATAGGAGGAAACTATCGTGGAAAGAAATCTGAGAAAAACCCGCGTGGGTAAGGTTGTCAGCAATAAGATGGACAAGACCATTGTAGTTGCTATTGAAGACCATGTAAAACATCCTCTTTACAAAAAGATCGTGAAGAGAACATATAAATTAAAAGCTCATGACGAAAACAATGAGTGCAATATCGGTGATACCGTAAAAGTTATGGAAACCAGACCGTTATCCAAGGATAAAAGATGGAGACTGGTTGAAATCGTAGAGAAAGTTAAATAAGGAGGAAACCAGTATGATCCAGCAGGAAACTAGACTGAAAGTTGCCGACAACACTGGTGCAAAAGAAATCCTTTGTATTCGTGTTATGGGCGGCTCTACAAGAAGATATGCAAGCATTGGCGATACAATCGTTGCTACTGTTAAAGATGCAACACCAGGCGGCGTTGTTAAAAAAGGTGACGTTGTAAAAGCTGTTGTAGTTAGAACTAAAAAAGGCGCTCGTCGTAAAGACGGATCTTACATCCGTTTCGATGAAAATGCTGCCGTAATCATTAAAGACGACTTAACTCCGAGAGGAACACGTATCTTTGGACCAGTTGCCAGAGAGCTTCGTGAAAAGAAATTCATGAAGATCGTTTCCTTAGCTCCGGAAGTATTATAGGAGGGTGCCTAATGTCAGCTATGAAAATTAAAAAAGGTGATACTGTAAAAGTTATCGCTGGTAAAGATAATGGCAAAGAGGGTAAAGTCCTTGCAGTTAACGCAAAAGACAATACCGTTGTTGTTGAGAATATCAACAAAGTTACAAAACACAGCAAACCATCTGCTGCAAATCAGCAGGGCGGAATCATTACAAAAGAAGCTCCACTGCACATCTCCAACGTTATGCTGGTTGTTGATGGACAGGCTACAAGAGTAGGATTCCAGATGGACGGCGACAAAAAAGTCCGCGTTGCTAAAAAGACCGGTAAGGTTATCGATTAATTAAGAGAGGAGGCATGACAAGTGAGTAGATTAAAAGAAATGTACAAAAATGAGATCATGGATGCCATGACCAAAAAATTTGGATACAAAAATGTTATGGAAGTGCCAAAACTCGACAAGATCGTAATCAATATGGGTGTTGGTGAAGCCAAAGAAAACGCTAAGCTTCTTGATGCTGCAATCGCAGATATGGAACTTATCACAGGACAGAAAGCAATCGCTACTAAAGCTAAAAAATCTGTCGCTAACTTTAAAATCAGAGAGGGTATGCCGATCGGTTGTAAAGTTACATTAAGAGGAGAAAAAATGTACGAGTTCGCTGATCGTCTGATCAACCTTGCACTTCCTCGTGTACGTGACTTCCGTGGTGTTAACCCGAACGCATTCGATGGTCGTGGAAACTACGCTCTGGGTATCAAAGAGCAGCTGATCTTCCCGGAAGTTGAATATGACAAAGTTGACAAAGTAAGAGGTATGGACATCATCTTCGTTACTACAGCTAAGACTGATGAAGAAGCTCGTGAATTACTGACATTATTCAATATGCCGTTTGCAAAATAATAGGAGGAACGATTCATGGCTAAAACAGCAATGAAAATCAAACAGCAGCGTAAACAGAAATTCTCCACAAGAGAATATACACGTTGCAATATTTGTGGACGTCCACATTCTGTTTTAAGAAAGTACGGAATCTGCAGAATCTGCTTCCGTGAATTAGCTTACAAGGGACAAATCCCGGGTGTTAAGAAGGCTTCCTGGTAGGAACCGGATTTAAATAAAATAAACGATCGGCTGATTTATCAGTCCGATCATATGTCCAAACGAGATTTATGATAAAACAGGTAACAATGTAAACAATTAATATATATGCACATGTAAAGTCTGAATAACAGGAGGAAACTAACATGACAATGAGCGATCCAATCGCAGATATGCTTACAAGAATCCGTAACGCAAACACTGCAAAACATGACACAGTAGATGTTCCGGCATCCAAAATGAAAACTGCAATTGCTAACATCCTTGTTGATGAAGGATATATTGCAAAATATGATTTAGTTGAAGACGGAGTTGTTAAAACTCTTCATATCACACTGAAATACGGTGAAGACAAAAACGAAAAAATCATCACTGGTTTAAAGAGAATTTCCAAACCTGGTCTTCGTATCTACGCAGGTAAGGATCAGCTTCCAAAAGTTCTTGGTGGACTTGGAATCGCAATTCTTTCTACAAACAAAGGTGTTATTACTGATAAAGAAGCTCGTAAACTTCAGGTTGGCGGCGAAGTATTAGCATTCGTTTGGTAATTTGAACCAAGATTTTTTATAGAGAACAAACTGAAAACAGAGAGGATGAAACATCCTCTCCGATAATCTAAGTAAGGAGGACAAACATATGTCACGAATTGGTAGACTTCCGGTTGCTATTCCTGCAGGCGTAGAAGTAACTGTCGCTGAAGGCAACGTAGTAACTGTAAAAGGACCAAAAGGAACTCTCGAAAGAGCACTTCCTACAGAAATGGAAATCAAAGTCGAAGATGGTCATGTAGTAGTATCCAGACCAAACGACTTAAAGAAAATGAAATCTCTTCACGGTTTAACAAGAAGCTTGATCCACAACATGGTTGTTGGTGTAAGCGAAGGCTATACAAAAGAGCTTGAAGTTAACGGTGTAGGTTATAAAGCAGCAAAACAGGGCAAAAAGCTCACACTTAGCCTTGGATATTCTCATCCGGTAGAAATGGAAGATCCAGACGGAATCGAAACCAAAGTAGATGGTAACAAGATTATCGTATCCGGTATCAGCAAAGAAAAAGTCGGCCAGTTTGCAGCTGAGATCAGAGACAAGAGAAGACCTGAGCCATACAAAGGTAAAGGTATTAAGTATGTTGATGAAGTTATCAGACGTAAAGTTGGTAAGACTGGTAAGAAATAATTCAGGAGGGTGAGAAAATGGTAAATAAGGCATCTAGAGCGAAAATTCGTGAGAATAAGCATAGAAGATTACGTCATCATTTAAACGGAACTGCAACAACACCACGTTTAGCAGTATTTCGTTCCAACAAGCATATTTATGCTCAGATCATTGATGACACTGTAGGAAAAACTTTAGTATCTGCTTCTACTCTTCAGAAAGAAGTAAGAGCTGAGTTAGAGAACACTGATGATGTAGCAGCAGCTGCACATTTAGGAACCGTTATTGGTAAGAAAGCTGTTGAAGCTGGCATCGAAAGCGTTGTTTTCGACAGAGGAGGCTATATCTACCACGGTAAAGTTAAAGCACTGGCAGACGCAGCAAGAGAAGCTGGGCTGAAATTCTAATAAGGAGGAGCGAAACACATGAAACGTAATCTTATTGATGCTAGTCAGTTAGAATTAGAAGATAAAGTAGTATCAATCAAGCGTGTTACCAAGGTTGTTAAAGGTGGTCGTAACTTCCGTTTCACAGCTTTAGTTGTTGTAGGTGACGGCAACGGACACGTTGGTGCAGGTTTAGGTAAAGCAGCTGAAATTCCTGAAGCGATCCGCAAAGGAAAAGAGGATGCTATTAAGAAATTAGTAACAGTAGCAAGAGACGAAAACAACTCTATTACACATGACTTCGTTGGAAAATACGGAAGCGCTGAAATGCTTCTGAAGAGAGCTCCGGAAGGTACTGGAGTTATCGCCGGCGGTCCTGCCCGTGCGGTAATCGAGTTAGCTGGTATCAAAAACATCCGTACAAAATGTATGGGATCCAGAAACAAACAGAACGTTGTTCTTGCAACAATCGAAGGCTTAAGACAGTTAAAAACTCCGGAAGAAGTTGCTAGACTTCGCGGAAAATCTGTTGATGAGATTCTGGCTTAAGGAGGAAATACAAAAATGGCAAACACATTAAAAGTTACATTAGTAAAATCTCCTATTGGTGCAGTTCCGAAACACAAAAAAACTGTTGCAGCTATGGGTCTTACAAAAATGCACAAAACAGTTGAAATGCCGGATAACGCAGCAACAAGAGGAATGATTCAGCAGGTACAGCACCTGGTAAAGGTTGAAGAAGCTTAATTGCGATTTAACCAGAGAGAATTCTGATATGGATCTGATATGAACCTGTTATTCGCAGAGAATGGCAGGAGCATACAGAAACATATTCAGACACAATACAATCTGAACTTATAGATTTGAAATAATAATAAGGAGGTGCCAACATGGAATTATCAAACTTAAGACCAGCAGAAGGTTCTAAGCACAGCGATAACTTCAGAAGAGGCCGTGGACATGGTTCTGGAAACGGTAAAACAGCCGGTAAAGGACACAAAGGACAGTTAGCTCGTTCCGGTCACAAGAAACCGGGATTTGAAGGTGGTCAGATGCCTTTATACAGACGTCTGCCTAAGAGAGGATTCAAAAACAGAAATACAAAAGAGATCATTGCAATCAACGTTGACGTACTGAACCGTTTTGAAGATGGTGCAGAAGTTACAGCAGAAAGCTTACTTGCAAGCGGTGCAATCTCCAAGATCGCTGATGGCGTTAAAATTCTTGGAAACGGTGAGCTGACAAAGAAACTTAATGTCAAAGTAAACGCTGTCAGCGAGACTGCAAAATCAAAAATTGAAGCTGCTGGTGGTACAGTAGAGGTGATCTAATGTTTGAAACTCTTAAAAATGTTTTTAGAGTGAAAGAAATGAGACGCAAGCTGTTGTATCTGATATGGATGATTTTTATCATCCGTATCGGCTGCCAGATCCCGGTACCGGGAGTTGACAGTGATTTCTTCAAACAGTGGTTCAGCAGCAATGCCGGTGATGCGTTCAACTTCTTTGATGCATTTACCGGTGGTTCATTTGAAAGAATGTCAATTTTCGCATTGAACATCACACCGTATATTACATCTTCCATTATCATTCAGCTTCTTACCATTGCAATTCCGGCACTGGAAGAAATGCAGAGAGATGGTGAAGAGGGAAGAAAGAAGATGACTGCGATCACACGTTATGTGACCGTAGGTCTTGCTTTATTTGAGTCAATCGCAATGGCAATCGGATTCGGACGTCAGGGTATGATTCCGGATCTGGACTTCTTTAAAGGTGTTGTAGTTGTTGCCTGCCTTACAGCCGGTTCAGCTATGCTGATGTGGCTCGGTGAGCGTATTACGGAAAAAGGCGTTGGAAATGGTATTTCCATCGTACTTACCATTAATATCATCTCCAGAGTACCAAGCGACCTGGCATTACTGTATGAGAACTTTATTAAAGGAAAAACGATTGCAAAGGGTACTCTTGCAGGACTGATCATTGCAGCCGTTATTCTTCTGGTAGTAGTTCTGGTACTTATCCTTAACGGAGCAGAGAGAAGAATTCCGGTTCAGTATTCCAAGAAAATGGTCGGAAGAAAGCTGATGGGCGGTCAGTCCACCAACATTCCGCTGAAGGTTAACACCGCCGGTGTTATCCCGGTTATCTTTGCATCCTCCATTATGTCTTTCCCGGCTGTCATTGCGCAGTTAACAGGAAAAGGTAATGGTACAGGAATCGGAAGTGAGATTATTCGTGGTCTTTCTTCCAATAACTGGTGTAATCCGAAACAGCTTCAGTATTCATGGGGACTGGTTCTTTACATCGTACTTTGTGTTTTCTTTGCATATTTCTACACTTCCATTACATTCAATCCTCTGGAAGTTGCAGATAATATCAAAAAGCAGGGTGGATTTATTCCGGGTATTCGTCCTGGAAAACCTACGTCAGACTATTTGACTAATATCTTAAATTATATTATATTTATAGGTGCAGTAGGTCTTATCATTGTGTGCGTGATTCCGTTCATCTTTAATGGTGTGTTCGGAGCGAATGTTTCATTCGGTGGTACATCTATCATCATTATTGTTGGTGTTATCCTCGAAACTGTGAAACAGATTGAGTCACAGCTTCTCGTACGTAATTACAAAGGCTTTCTGAACAATTAAAAATGAGAGGTTGTGGTGCATGGCATCACAGCCTTGATTTGCTAAAAAAGAAAACGGAGGGTATAGCTTATGAAAATCATTATGTTGGGTGCACCGGGAGCTGGAAAAGGAACTCAGGCGAAGAAAATTGCTGCGAAATATCAGATTCCGCACATTTCTACCGGAGATATTTTCCGCGCAAACATCAAAAATGGAACAGAACTGGGTAAAAAAGCAAAAACTTATATGGATCAGGGACTTCTTGTACCTGATGAACTGACCTGTGATCTGGTTGTGGACAGAATACAACAGCCGGATGCAGCAAATGGTTATGTACTGGATGGTTTTCCAAGAACAATTCCTCAGGCAGAGTGCTTAACAGAGGCTCTGAACAAACTGGGAAGTAAAGTTGATTATGCAATCGATGTGGATGTTCCGGATTCCAATATTGTAAATCGTATGTCCGGAAGACGTGCCTGCCTGAAATGTGGTGCTACTTATCATGTTGTACATGCTGCACCGAAGGTTGAGGGCGTTTGTGATACCTGTGGAGAGAAACTGGTGCTTCGTGATGATGACCAGCCTGAAACAGTTCAGAAACGTCTGAATGTATATCATGAGCAGACACAGCCGCTGATCGATTATTATACTAAAGAGGGAATTTTAAAATCAGTGGATGGTACAAAAGATCTTGAAGAAGTATTTGCAGATATTGTTGCCATCCTGGGAGAGTAATCGGGTGTTTTTAAACACCATCTGGAGGTAAAATGTCGGTTTCTATCAAGACAGAACATGAAATTGAACTTATGAGGGAGGCAGGTCATCTGCTTGAAAAAGTGCATGATGGTCTGATCCCTTACATTAAACCGGGAGTGAGCACCAAGGAGATTGACCGTATCGGAGAACAGATGATACGTGATCTGGGATGCATCCCGAATTTCCTGAACTACGGAGGTTTTCCAGCGTCATTCTGTATCAGTCTGAATGATGAGGTAGTTCATGGAATCCCGTCTGAAGAGAAGATAATTCAGGAGGGAGATCTTGTAAAGATTGATGCCGGTCTTATTTATAAGGGGTATCATTCTGATGCAGCGAGGACTTATGCTGTCGGTGAAGTTTCACCGCAGGCACGTAAGCTGATGGATGTGACCAGAGAGTGTTTCTTTGAGGGACTCAAGGCTGCACGTGCGGGAAATCATCTGAATGATATTTCCAAGGCGATCGGTGCTCATGCTGCCAAATATCATTATGGGATTGTCCGCGACCTGGTTGGACATGGAATCGGCACTCACCTTCATGAGGATCCGCAGATCCCGAATTTTCCGCAGAAGCGAAGAGGAGTTCGTCTGATGCCGGGTATGACACTTGCTGTAGAGCCTATGATCAATCTGGGACGTGCAGATGTGGCATGGCTGGATGATGAGTGGACTGTTGTAACTATGGATGGTTCTCTTTCTGCTCATTATGAGAATACGATTCTTATTACAGACGGAGATCCGGAGATTCTGACTCTTACGAAATAATTGGACGACATACAGGAGGTTTAAAATGTCAAAAGCAGATGTAATCGAAGTGGAAGGCACTGTTCTGGAAAAGCTGCCTAATGCGATGTTTAAAGTGGAACTGGAGAACAAACATGTGGTGCTTGCACATATCAGTGGAAAGTTACGTATGAATTTTATTCGTATTCTTCCTGGAGATAAAGTTACGATTGAATTGTCTCCGTATGATCTGTCTAAGGGCAGAATTATCTGGAGAGATAAATAGGAAGATTGTAATTGTATTATTAAGAGAACTGGAGAGATCTGGTTCTCTTTTTTTGTCTTTGTATAAGGGGACGCATAGAAAAATAATTCATTTCATGTGCGGTTTCGGCGTCTAAGATATTCTAAGCACTCAGAAATCTGCTAAAGGCATGAGAAGAAAAGTCTGGATTACTCGCTGGCGCTCAGACAGTGACTTTTCTTCTCATAACGCAGATTTCTGAGCGCTAAGAATATCTAAGACGCCTGACAAATGCACATGAAATGAATTATTTTTTCTATGCTGGTTACTGGCAGAATAGGGAATGCTTTTTGAGTGGAGAGTTTGAGATGGGGAGGTAGTTAGAATTTTTCTGGGGATGAAGAAGATAGGGGATGCAGATAGAGGTAGTAGATGGCTAAGGGATGGGAAGTGGTAAATTTGGGATAGGATGGGGATGAAATTGAGATGTTATGTGCGTGAAAATGGGGGAGAAAATGAAAAAATGCGATTTTACGCAAAAAAGTGCTTGCATTTTATATTTTGGTGTGATAGTATATAAGCCGAACGCGTGAGTAGTATGTATTTGCGCGCTCAAAAAACTGCAGATTTTAATGAATTTACGGAAGGAGGATTTCCAGTGAAAGTAAGATCATCTGTAAAGCCGATCTGCGAAAAATGCAAGATCATTAAAAGAAAAGGATCTATCAGAGTAATCTGTGAGAATCCAAAACACAAACAGCGTCAGGGTTAATTGACAGTTTAGAGTTTGTGTAACGTGCGGCTGCAGTGTGAGACACCCGGAAGGGTTGTTCAGACTGTTAAGATAGTTTTAGCATGTATTGCCTAATACCGAGAGGCAACGTTGGCCCGTTGGCCGCAATAATTCGGAAAGGCTGCTTTTCGCCAATTGCAGCTGGGTGTTTTACCGAGGCACCCCAATTAGGAACTAAGAAATAAGAAAGTGAAGTGACAGATACATCCCATTTCACCTTACAGGAGTGTATTTTACGAATGTAAGTGATGTACAGGCATTAAGGACTTTCAAAGTAGAAGATGGAGGAAACAGTACATGGCTCGTATAGCTGGTGTAGACTTACCAAGAGAAAAACGTATTGAAATCGGTCTTACCTACATTTATGGTATTGGTAGACCAAGCGCAGACAAGATCCTTGCAAAGGCAGAAGTTAATCCTGACACACGTGTCAGAGATCTGACTGATGACGAAGTAAAGAGACTCAGCGCAGTTATTGATGAAACAATGACAGTAGAAGGTGACCTTCGTAGAGAAATCGCCCTCAACATTAAGAGACTGCAGGAAATCGGATGCTACAGAGGTATCCGTCATCGTAAAGGACTTCCGGTTCGTGGTCAGAAGACTAAGACCAACGCCAGAACACGTAAAGGTCCTAAGAGAACAGTAGCTAATAAGAAGAAATAAATAAAGCTTTAAACATCTGATAAGCGTAGGCTGATCTTATGAGGAAGCTTGCATGGACACTTGATGAATGACGAGCGAAGCGAGGAAATGAATTTAGTGGACATGGTGTTTCTTGTAACATATATTTGATTGATAAATAGGAAAGTGTAGGTTAGTTTTAAAATGGCTAAAGTGACTAAAAAAGCGACTGCAAAACGTCGTGTCAAGAAAAACGTTGAACACGGACAGGCACATATTCAGTCTTCTTTCAACAATACAATTGTTACTCTGACTGACAATGAAGGAAATGCTCTTTCATGGGCAAGTGCTGGTGGTCTTGGATTTAGAGGTTCAAGAAAATCTACTCCTTATGCAGCACAGATGGCAGCTGAGACTGCAACAAAAGCTGCACTTATTCATGGTTTGAAAACTGTAGATGTTATGGTAAAAGGACCAGGTTCTGGACGTGAAGCTGCAATCCGTGCCCTTCAGGCTTGCGGACTGGAAGTAACAAGCATCCGCGACGTAACTCCGGTACCACACAACGGTTGCCGCCCACCAAAACGCAGAAGAGTCTAATTGATTTAGAATATTAGGAGGTATTTGAGAAATGGCAGTAAATAGAGTGCCTGTTCTGAAAAGATGCAGATCCCTTGGCCTGGATCCGATTTATTTAGGAATTGATAAAAAATCCACAAGACAGTTAAAACGTGCAAATCGTAAAATGTCTGAGTATGGTTTACAGTTAAGAGAAAAACAGAAAGCAAAATTCATCTACGGAGTTCTGGAAAAACCTTTCCACAATTACTACGACAAAGCTGACAGAATGCCTGGACAGACTGGTGCAAACCTTATGATCCTTCTTGAGAGCAGACTTGACAATGTAGTATTCCGTATGGGATTTGCAAGAACAAGAAAAGAAGCTCGTCAGATTGTTGACCACAAGCATGTACTTGTAAACGGAAAATGTGTAAACATTCCTTCCTACCTTGTAAAAGCCGGTGATCAGATCGAGATCAGAGAAAAATCCAAAGGTTCTGAAAGATACAAAGGTATCCTTGAAGTAACTGGCGGACGTCTTGTTCCGGAATGGATCGATGTAGATCAGGAGAACTTAAAAGGAACTGTAAAAGAACTTCCTAACAGAGAAGCAATTGATGTTCCTGTAAACGAGATGCTTATCGTCGAGTTGTACTCCAAATAATCCATAGGATTATATCATAGAAAATTACCTGGTAATATTTCTATTATTTATACGATTCAGTGGTTGATTATTATCTTCCGCTGAATTGTAGTATTTGAATGAATACCCCTCAAACTTTTATTAACCCAGAAGGAGGGAACCCTATAGTGTTTGATTTTAATAAACCTAAGATCGAGATTACCGAATTATCTGAAGATAAAAAATTTGGCAGATTCGTAGTTGAGCCTCTGGAAAGAGGATATGGAACTACACTTGGAAATTCTTTAAGAAGAATTATGCTGTCTTCCCTGCCGGGTGCAGCTGTAAGCCAGGTTAAAATTGATGGTGTGCTTCACGAATTCAGCTCCATTCCGGGCGTAAAAGAAGACGTGAGCGATATTATCATGAATCTGAAGAGCCTTGCTATTAAGAACCACAGCACAGACAATGAGCCGAAAACAGCATACATCGAATGTGAAGGAAAAGGTGTTGTAACTGCAGCTGATATCCAGGCTGATCAGGATATCGAGATTATGAATCCGGATCAGGTGATTGCTACTTTAAACGGTGGCAAGGACTGCAGACTTGCTATGGAGCTTACTATTACAAAAGGCCGCGGATATATCAGTGCTGATAAAGGTAAATCTGATGATATGCCGATCGGTGTACTTGCAGTTGATGCTATCTATACACCGGTAGACAGAGTCAACATGACTGTAGAGAATACACGTGTTGGTCAGGTAACCGATTATGATAAGCTGACACTGGATGTGTATACAAACGGTACACTTGATCCGGATGAGGCGGTAAGCCTTGCAGCAAAAGTATTAAGCGAGCACTTGAGCCTTTTCATTGACCTTTCCGAGAATGCAAAGACCGCTGAGGTTATGATCGAGAAAGAAGACAATGAGAAAGAAAAAGTCCTGGAAATGAGCATTGATGAACTTGAGTTATCTGTTCGTTCCTATAACTGCTTGAAGAGAGCCGGAATTAATACAGTTGAAGAATTATGTAACAAGACTTCTGATGATATGATGAAGGTTCGTAACCTTGGACGTAAATCATTAGAAGAAGTTCTTGCGAAACTGAAAGAGCTGGGCTTACAGCTTCAGCCTGCAGAAGAGTAAGAATTGATCAGGTTATTGGTTCTCTAAGGGAACAATAACCAGTTAACAAAGAGATATTATACGGTGGGGATGCCTAAGCAGTCGGACAGTAAGACCGAACAAGCGTGCCCGGCTGTCCCACAGATGGAGGAAAATTAAATGGCAAAATATAGAAAATTAAGCAGAACTTCTGACCAGAGAAAAGCATTACTGAGAAGCCAGGTAACAAGCCTTTTATATCATGGAAAAATTGTTACTACAGAAGCTAAAGCAAAAGAAATCCGTAAAATCGCAGAAGGCCTTGTAGCTATGGCTGTTCGTGAAAAAGATAACTTCGAAACTGTTACTGTAACTGCTAAAGTTGCTCGTAAAGATGCTGAAGGCAAGAGAGTAAAAGAAGTTGTTGACGGAAAGAAGAAAACTGTATACGATGAAGTACAGAAAGAGATTAAGAAAGATGCTCCTTCCAGACTTCACGCTCGTCGTCAGATGATGAAAGTTTTCTACCCGGTTAAAGAAGTACCTGCAAAGGGTGCCGGAAGAAAGAAAAACACTAAAGACGTAGATATGGTTGCTAAGATGTTCGATGAGATCGCTCCAAAATACGCTGACCGTAACGGTGGTTACACAAGAATCGTTAAGATCGGACCGCGTAAAGGCGATGCTGCAATGGAAGTACTGATCGAATTAGTATAATCCAGCCAGATTTTCGATTTTATATTTGTCCAGACGATGATAAGACTGCATATGTATGGTGTTCATGCCGTATATATGCAGTTTTTTTTGTTATGCTATAGGAAATCACTTCCTTGTAACATAACCGTTTATTACCCTTGATTATTTGAGCCAGATAGCGTAAAATCGTAGAGTATATAAAAACCATATTGATGAAGAAGTGTTAAATAAGACATTGGACTGTTACAAAATACGAGAGCAAAAGATAAGCGAGGAATACAAATGACCGGCAGGAGATTGAAAAATTGAGGCAGAATACGAAAAAGAAACGATCAGGATTTGGTTATTTCATCAGGATGTTTTTGTTGTTGGTGGAATTACTGGCTGTTACACTGTTTCTGTGGGGAAATGATGCTTATTCCATATCTGCCACCACACCTGAATTTAAGTGGGAAAATTATAAAACGATCGCACATGCACTGGGAGGGATTGGTGATAAAACCTATCTGAATTCAAAAGAGAGTTTTCTGGCAGGCTATCAGATGGGGTGCAGGTTGTTTGAAGTTGATCTTGTGAAGACATCTGACAATGTATGGGTGTGCCGCCATAGCTGGTATCAGTCTCTTGGACAATGGGAAGGCGATGAAAAGAAAGTTCTGTCCTCAGAGGAATTCTTATCCCGGCCCATTTATGGAAAATATACTCCTATAACATTTGAAGATCTGCTGGTTCTGCTGAGCGATTATCCGGACGCTTTTGTGATGCTGGATTCCAAACAGTATTCTCTCCGTAATTATCAGAAAACAGTGGAAGATTATGCAGACTATATTGAACTGGCAGAGGCTGCCGGTGTCCCGGATGTGATGCGGCAGGTCATACCGGAAATTTATAACCAGGCAATGTTTGCCGGAACAGCACTGCTGTACGATTTTCCAGGATATATTTATTCTTTATGGCAGGAATACTCTATTAAAGAACTGACTGAAATTGCGGCATTTTGCAGAGAAAAGAATATTCAGGCAGCTACAGTCTATTATAAATACTGGTCAGAGGATGTGCAGGAGATTTTTGACAAAAAAGGGATCAGGTTATATATTTATACTGTGAATGACCTGAAGGAAGCACAATATTATATGCAAGAGGGTGCGGCAGGTGTATGCTCAGACTATCTGCAGGATACTATGTTTAACTGATCTGTCCTGTCGGCATTATGAAATGGTCGTAGAGGATTATTATAGCTGTAGCTGTTCCGGAATGAATAAGGGTAAAGATATCAGGAGCAAAAAGAATTTTAACAGGATATAGCAAGAATTCTCCCTCCTCTATAGGTGGTAGATGAATTGCAAATAAGAAAATGAACGGCAGTGGCGGGCGGAGAGAAATCGGTATCTCCCACTGACATGAGGCAAACCACAGTCAGTATGTTGTTGACACGTCAGACTCTGTGAAATTACCGACTGTGAGTTGAAACAAATAAGCGGCAATAACAAAGATTATATTTATAAAGGAAATTATCATACACAATGAAAATAAGAGTAATGATTGCTGTCTGTGCAGCAAAATTTGTAGGATACGTATGTAAGAAAATGGGAAGACAGGGTGTGACCTGGGCAGGAAAAGTGGCGATTAAGATCTGTCCGGACATTCTGGAACAGCTTTCCTCACAGGTACGAAAGGCTATTTTTGCAACCTGCGGTACAAATGGAAAGACAACTACCAACAATATGCTCTGTGCGGCACTGGAAGCGGAAGGACAGAAAGTAATCTGTAACCATACAGGTTCCAATATGCTCAATGGAGTTGTTGCCGCATTTGTGCTGGCTTCGAAATGGAATGGTAAGATTGATGCGGACTATGCATGCATTGAGGCCGATGAAGCATCCACCAGACATATTTTTCCGAGAATCAAACCGGACTATATGCTTCTGACAAATCTTTTCCGCGACCAGCTTGACAGATACGGAGAGATTGATATCACTATGAACATTCTGGAAGAAATGATGCGCAAGGTTCCGAAGATGCAGATTATTGTAAACGGTGATGATGCATTATCCGCATATCTTGCCATGGATTCCGGGAATCCATATGTAACTTATGGTATCAGTAAACCGGTGATCAAATCTGCGGCAAATGAAATCAGGGAAGGACGTTTCTGTAAGCGATGCGGTGAAAAACTGGAATATCGTTTCTATCATTACAGCCAGCTGGGAGATTATTATTGTCCAAAATGCGGATTTGCAAGACCGAAGCCGGATTTTGATGCGGAGGATGTAAAAGTAGGCGACCAGCTCAGCTTTTGTGTAGAAGGAAAACACATTGTAGCAAATTATAAGGGATTTTATAATGTGTATAATATACTGGCAGCTTATGCGGGAGTGAGGACTGCGGGATTTGCGGGAGAGCATTTCGGGGATATGCTCCGCAGATTTAATCCGGAAAACGGACGTATGGAGCAGTTTCGCATTAAGGGAACAGGAGTAACCTTAAATCTTGCCAAGAATCCGGCGGGATTTAATCAGAATATTTCCGCAGTGATGCAGGATCAGGCACCGAAGGACATCATTATTGCGATCAATGATAATGCTCAGGATGGAACAGATATTTCCTGGCTCTGGGATGTTGACTTTGATCTTCTCGGAAATGATTCAGTGAAATCTATTACTGTAAGCGGTATCCGCTGTCAGGATATGCGTCTGCGGCTGAAATATGTGGATATCCCGTCTGTCCTCGAGGGCGATGTTGAGAAAGCAATCCGCGACAGAGTAGAGGACGGAGTGGGGAATCTGTATGTGCTGGTAAACTATACAGCATTATTCAGTACCAGAAATATTCTGAAGAGACTGGAGGGCGAGAAATAATGAAAATTACAATAGGACATTTATATCCGGATCTTCTGAATCTTTACGGTGACAGAGGTAATATCCAGTGTCTGATGAAGAGATGCCAGTGGCGTGGGATTGAGGCTGAGACCATACCGTTTGAGCTGGATGATAAAATAGATTTCTCGAAGCTTGATATCGTACTTCTGGGTGGCGGTTCGGACAGAGAACAGATGATCGTATGTGAGAAGCTACAGAAAATCCAACCGGATTTTAAGGCTTATGTGGAAGATAACGGCGTTGTCATTGCAATCTGCGGTGGCTATCAGTTACTTGGGAAGTATTACAAAACAGATCAGGGAAACATGAAAGGACTGGACCTGGTAGACTTGTATACAGAGCAGGGCGAAGGCCGTCTGATCCAGAATATCGTTCTGCAGAGTGAGCTGTTTGATATGCCGATCGTTGGATTTGAGAATCATGGAGGAAGAACCTGCATTAATAATAACAAACCACTGGGAAAAGTACTTTACGGTGCAGGAAATGACGGTAAGTCAGGCTATGAAGGCGTAGTATATAAGAATGTGATAGGGACTTATCTGCATGGACCGTTACTTCCGAAGAATCCGCAGCTTGCAGACTGGCTCATTCAACATGCGCTGGAAAGAAAGTATGGAAAAGAAACAGAACTTACACCGTTAGATGACAGTCAGGAAAAAGAAGCAAATGACTATATATACCACAGATTTGTAAGAGGATAATTATGGCGAAATCATGTAATCAAAAAGGAAAAATACTGTATCTGCAGAAAATGCTGTCTGAGACAACCAGCCAAAAAGCCTGTCACCATGCAGGAGATTCTGGCAAAATTGGAAGAACAGGGGATTCGAGCTGAGCGAAAGAGTATTTATGATGATATGGAAACCCTGCGTGATTTTGGAATGGATATACATTACAGAAGAGGACGGGAAGGCGGATATTATGAGGAAAAATCCGCTTCAGATAAAACAGAAGCGGATAATACGATAATACATCAGCCGGATGGCGAAACAGGAGAGAAATCTGAAAATGTGCAGGAACAGATTGGAAAAGAATCTGAAGCACCTGCAAAGATCAGTGCTCCGACACCCTCCCAAACAGGAGAGAATTTAAAAGAAATCAGGCTTGTATGTCAGAATTCTACAAAGAAAAAAATCCAGCGTACCTTTGGTTCGGAGATTTTCTGCAAAATAAAGGGGGAGGATAATTTTATTGTAACTGTTGAGGTTGTGGTTGATAAGGCATTTTTTGGATGGTTGACTTCTATGGGAAGAAATGTACATATTCTGAAACCAAAGAAAGCAGCCGTTGCCTATCGGGATTATCTGAAGAACATTGCAAAAGATTATAAGGGAATTGATAAATAAATATGATATCAGAAAGGATCGTATTATGAAAAGAAGAGCAACAGCTATTCTGCTTGGAATAATGGTATCCTCCATGTTCCTGTCTGCCTGCGGGAAGAATGAGGCAAAAGAAGCAGCAAATGAAAGCGCCCAGGTAGAAGAAGAGGGCGTAGGCGAAGTAACTGAGGAAGGTGAAAAAGTAGAGGCAGAAAATAAAAATGCTTCTGATGCCGATGACAGCAGCAAGGCAGGAGACAGTGCAAAATCAGACGAAGACAATAAAGAGACATCAGTGAAGGAGGAAGAAGACGGAGATTCTTCAGGAAAAGATTCAGATGATGAATCAGAGGAAGATGCTGAGGTAACGGAAGCTTCTGCCGGAAAGATAGGTGTGCTTCTTTCTGATGACGATGAGGATGCAAAAATTGACAGCGAAGAGATGACTTCGCAGATTGAAGATGGAGGATATGAGGCAGATGTGAAGAATGCCGGCGGCGATCCTGCGCTTCAGATTTCCCAGATTCAGGAATTTATTGATGAGAAGGTTTCTGCCCTGATCATTGATCCGGTAGATTCCTATGGTCTGACAGATATCCTGAAAACTGCCAAAGAGCAGGAAATACCGGTTATTTCCTATGACAGTCTGATCCGGGATACTGCGGATATCAATTATTATGCAACTTATGATACCAGAGCAATAGGAAAGGATATTGCCAAAGAAATTATCAAAAAAATGGATCTGGATAAAGCCAGAGAGGATAAGAAGTCTTATACAATAGAATTTCTCATGGGATCTCCGGATGACAATGCTGCACTGTTTCTGTGTAATGGAATCCAGGAAGGGCTTCAGGAATATCTGGATGATGGAACACTTGTATGTAAATCCGGAAATACGTCATTTGATGATACAGGAATCATGAGATGGAGCGAGACATCTGCAAAGACAAAACTTGATTCGATTATAAGTGAGTTTTATGCAGAGGAGAAGGCTCCGGATATTATCTGTACTGCATATGACGGATTTGCTTATGCTGCAGAGGAAATTTTAAGTGACAGTGGTCTGGAACCGGGAAGTGATGAATGGCCGATGATCACAGGATATGGCAGTGAGGCACAGGCAGTAAAGGATATTGCAGCAGGTAAAATGTCATTTACCATGTTTATGGACCGTAAGGAACTGGCTAAGGGCGGAGCACAGATGGCCATTGACTATCTGACAGGAGAGAAAGTTGACGTAAAAGATTATTCACAGTATGATAACGGAGTAAAGATTGTGGGAACTTTTACATGTGGAGCACAGATGATCGACAAGGATAATTATCAGATTCTTGTGGATAACGGAACTTATACGGAAGATGAGATCGCTCCTGATCCCACACCGACACCGGAGGTGACACCTGCGCCAGAGGCAACACCTGTGCCGAAAGTGACATTAAAGACAGCCTCAGAGGAAGATTCAAAAGAAGTGACACCAACTCCCGAAACAGAAGATAAATCAGAGGGTGAAACGAGAGAAAATCTGATCTATGATTCCGAAGATAACTCAAAAGTGGAGAAAACATCAGATCAGAAAAAATAAAGAATTCATAGAACAAAAAAAGGATGGATTTTCCCATCCTTTTATAGTTAATCTCTGAAGGTTAAGGAATCATCTGTCATGGAATCAACAATGGCAAGAGATTCAAGACGGATTCCCATATCGCGGATCTCCTGACCGCCATGCTGGAATCCTTTCTCAATAACAATACCGGCTCCTTCAAGAGTTGCCCCTGATTTCTTAACAATATCGATCAGGCCGAGAAGTGCACATCCGTTAGCAAGGAAATCATCAATCAGAAGTACATGATCTTCAGGTCCGAGAAACTTCCTGGAAAGGATCACATCATATACTTTCTTATGAGTGAAAGATTCTACTTTAGTTGTATACATTTCGCCATCCAGATTCACGCTCTGTGCTTTCTTGGCAAAAACTACAGGTACATCAAAGTACTGTGCAGCAATACAGGCGATACCGATACCGGATGCTTCAATTGTAAGGATTTTAGTGATTGGACAGTCGGAGAAGCGGCGTTTGAATTCTTTGCCGATTTCATTGATGAGGGTAATATCCATCTGATGATTTAAGAAACTGTCTACTTTTAAAATATTTCCCGGTTTACAACTCCATCCTTAAGAATTCGGTCTTTTAAAAGCTTCATAGATTTCTCTCCTTTATATATGTAATTAGTTTGTAGCTGTCGGTAACTATCCGGTACACTGCTTCCCGAAAGTACTGAATAGTTACAGTTACTGTGAATATGCAGAATTCAAAAAAACATCAGGCTGCAAAATGAACAGTAACATTGCTGTTTTGATAATTATAGACTATGATACGCTATAATTCGTCTTCATGCAATTATTTTTGACAAAAAATCTAAAAATAATTATAATAGTCTCAGACTGGTTGGGAAAAACCGCAGGACAATCTGTGTAGATTGCCGTAAATCAGCCGAAGAGGGCTAAATAGTGAAACGGATTGTGAATATCCGTCTTACGGACTGGAGATGGAATATGAAAGAATATGAACTGATATGGGAAATTTTTAATAAATGTCCGCGGAATCAGATGCGTGATGTTTTTGTGGAAGAGCTGGAACTTGAGGATCCGGAAGAATATATCAGAAATAAATTCAAAGGAAAAGAAGTTTCCTATGAAAAAACTGTCCTGGAGGATGGAACCATTATTTTTGATATTACGACTTCACAAATAAAACAGCGTTGCTCCTTTACAGAAATTTGACAAATGTGGTATAATATCATTTACGCTGTACAAAAGTGCTGTAAGCAGGAAAGCCACAGACAGTGTGTGAGGATATAAAGACAGATAAGCGGTAAAGAATCGGATATTCTGAAAGAGAAAGGGGAATGTTATGGCCGAGGAACAAAAGACACATACGCATGTACTGGAGGATGGGACGGTAGTTGAACATTCTCATGGGGAGCATGGGCATCATCACAGTCATGCGCATACAAAGGCAGTGCTGAATCGTATGTCCAGAGCAATCGGACATATGGAATCTATCAAACGTATGATAGAGGACGGAAGAGACTGTGCGGAAGTTCTGATACAGCTTTCAGCAGTGAAATCTGCTATCAATAATACAGGTAAGATTATTCTGCAGGATCATATCGAACACTGTATCGTAGATGCAGTGGAACATGGTGATAAAGAGGCAATTAAAGAACTTGAGGTAGCAATTGACAGATTTGTAAAGTAATATGCGTACTCCAGACTGGCAATAGAGAATATTTTGTTATTGTTCACACATCACTATCCCGCGAGGTGTTTTGGCATGAATATGCCAAAATCCCGAGACATACAAGCCAAAATTCCATTGCCGTAGGCAATCTGGAATGAATTTTGGCTACGTTACTGTGAACGGAGTGAATAGTAACAATATTTTGTCAGTACAGCAGTGCGTAAATATAAAGGAGAAGATTAATTATGGCAAAAGAATGTAACAACACTTCATGCGACAAAGCAAGCTGCGAAGGTTGTTCAAGCAGCAAGAAACAGCAGAGCTTTCAGGCAGAAATGAATGCTCAGTCAAATGTAAAACATGTGATCGGGGTTGTCAGCGGAAAGGGTGGAGTTGGTAAATCCTTCGTAACAGGCTCTCTGGCAAACATGATGGCAGCACAGGGATACAAAGTCGGTATCCTGGATGCGGATATCACAGGACCGTCCATTCCGAAAATGTATGGATTAAAGGGTGCAGCAATGGCAAATGATGAAGGTATCTATCCGATGATCACAAAAAACGGGATCAAGGTAATGTCCATCAACCTTCTGCTTCCTACAGAGGATACTCCTGTAATCTGGAGAGGTCCGGTTCTTGCAAATATGGTAAAACAGTTCTGGACAGATGTTATCTGGGGCGACGTAGACTATCTGTTTGTGGATATGCCTCCTGGAACAGGTGATGTTCCGCTTACAGCATTCCAGTCTCTGCCGATCGAAGGAATCGTGATCGTAACATCACCTCAGGATCTGGTTAAGATGATCGTTAAGAAAGCCTTTAATATGGCTGAGATGATGAAGATACCGGTACTTGGAATCGTAGAGAACTACAGCTATGTGAAATGTCCGGACTGCGGAAAAGAGATCAAAGTCTTCGGTGAGAGCCATATTGATGAGATCGCAGCAGAGCTGAAGGTTCCTGTACTTGGAAAAATGCCGATCGATATGGATTATGCAGCCAAGGCAGACGGCGGATTCTTTGCAGCAATCGACAATCAGTATATTACTGATGCGCTGGCTGTAATGCCGAAATAAGAAAGTTGACCAAATAGCGAAGCGGATTGTGAATATCTGCCGGACTTCAGACTGAAAAACAGAATAGAAAATAATAAGAAGTTCTCATTCAGTAAGAAACGCGATTATAAAAATTGTTGTTTCAGTACTGAGTGAGGACTTCTTTTATTGTACAAAGGCTTTGTAACTGCAGCATAGAAATTTCATAGTATGGAAATTTTATAGTATGAAAATCCTGTAAAAAATTATCTGTAGTATTTTTGAAGGAAATTTTTTGATGAGTATGATGATCATATGGAAGTAAACATTTCAATAAAGCGTTCAGCAGCCTGAGAGACAGTAAGACTGTCATGCTGGGCAAGTATAAGCTGACGTCCGGGAAGAGGCTCTTTTAACATGAGTGGTGTCAGCTGATCATTTTCTTTTAACATATAATCAGGAACGCAGGCAATTCCCAGTCCGATTCGTGCCAGGTCCAGAAGCAGGTCATTACTGTTTAACTCTACTTCAGGAAGAAGCTTGAGATTATGGGCTGTAAATGCTTCCCGCAAATATTCGCTGGTGGTACTTTTGGGGGAAAGCATCAGGATTGGATAGTTCAGAAGCTCCTGCAGTTCGGTCTGAACAGTGTGTACAGGAAAGTAATCCGTATTGGCAACGAATACATCGTGGAATTCTTTTAGCACACGTGTCTGAAAATGGCTGCCAAGTCTGGAATTAGGACAGTTGCATACAATCAGATCTGCCTGACCTTTCTCCAGAAGCTCTGCACAGCCGATGGAGGTACTGTTTGTGACTTTGATACGGACATCCGGGTAGGTTTGATGGAATTTCTGAAGATAATCAATGAGAAAATACCGGCAGATCGTATCGCTGGCAGCAATACGCAGCTGGCCTTTCAGCAGATTGTCTCCTGACAGGAGAGATTCTCCCTCGTCCAGAAGCTGGAGAGCCGGTTTTACATGCTGGAGCAGAAGTTCTCCTTCAGGAGTTAACAATACTTTCTTGGTACTGCGGATAAAAAGAGGATGATTTAGCTTCTTTTCCAGAGTTTTAATGGACTGGCTGACTGCTGACTGGGAGATAAAAAGCTGGCGGGAGGCCTCTGAGAAGCTGAGGGTGGTGGCAACATAGTAGAATACTTTGTATAGTTCAAGATTAATATCCATAGAAATAAATCCTTTCATAAAATAATGTGATGATACAAATTGTCGGCAGCAATGGAACTTTAGAGCTTGTATGTCTCTGGATTTTAGCATATTCATTCCAAAACATTTCACGGATAGTGATTAATTAGTGTTACTGTTCACTCCGTTCTCAGTAACACGCTTCGCGATGCACAGAATTTATGCTAATCGCATAAATTCGCGCGGTATATCTCGGGTTTTCTGTGACCTTCGCTCACAAAAAACACCTCGCGAGATATTACCGGTGAACAGTAACTAATTAGTTACATTAATAAAAAATATAAGATATATTAATTTTACTAATGATATTTCCTATGATACTATAAAGAGAGCAATAGTTCAAGCAGCAGGTTCACTGGAGTCGGGCTGCAAGGTGCTTTTAAAGCATTTTTAAAACAATGCATACATAAGAAAGGAGTTTCTATGAGTAACGTAAGACGTGTCTATGTAGAAAAGAAACCGGCCTTCGCTGTACAGGCAAAGGAATTAAAACATGAGGTCAGCAGCTATCTGGGAATTAAATCCGTAACAGCAGTACGTGTGCTGATCCGCTATGATGTAGAGAATATTTCTGATGAAGTTTTTGATAAAGCATGCAAAACTGTTTTTGCAGAGCCACCTGTAGATGATTTATATCTGGAGAATTTTGAGGCAGCAGCAGGCTCCCGCATCTTTTCTGTAGAATTTTTACCGGGACAGTTTGACCAGAGAGCTGATTCCGCTGTTCAGTGTGTACAGTTCCTGGATGAGAACGCACAGCCTATCATTCGTTCCGCAACTACTTATGTAATTGAAGGAACTATTTCAGATGAAGAATTTGATGCTATCAAGCATCACTGCATCAACCCTGTAGATTCCCGTGAGACAGGTCTGCAGAAACCGGAAACACTGGTAACTGTTTTCCCGGAACCGGAAGATGTTAAGATTTTTGACGGATTTAAGGAAATGCCGGAAGCAGAATTAAAGGAACTTTATGATTCTTTAAATCTTGCCATGACATTCAAGGATTTCCAGCATATCCAGCATTATTTCAAAGAAGAAGAGAAACGTGACCCGTCCATGACAGAAATCCGTGTACTTGATACATACTGGTCTGATCATTGCCGTCACACAACCTTCTCCACAGAACTGACAGATGTAAAATTTGACGAAGGTGATTACAAAGCACCGATCGTAGATACCTACAACAAATATCTTGCTGACAGAGAAGAACTTTACAAAGGCCGTAAGGACAAATTTGTCTGCCTGATGGATCTGGCTCTGATGGCTATGAAGAAACTGAAAGCAGAAGGAAAGCTTGCTGATCAGGAAGAATCTGATGAGATCAATGCCTGCAGTATTGTAGTTCCTGTAGACGTAGACGGTAAAGAAGAGGAATGGCTGATCAACTTCAAGAATGAGACACATAACCATCCTACTGAGATCGAGCCATTCGGTGGTGCAGCTACCTGCCTTGGCGGTGCAATCCGTGACCCGCTTTCAGGACGTACTTATGTATATCAGGCAATGCGTGTAACAGGTGCAGCAGATCCTACTGTTTCTGTAAAAGAAACTCTCAAGGGTAAACTTCCGCAGAAGAAACTGGTAAGAAGCGCAGCTCATGGCTACAGCTCCTATGGAAACCAGATCGGTCTTGCAACAGGCTATGTAAAAGAAGTTTATCATCCAAATTATGTGGCAAAACGTATGGAGATCGGTGCTGTTATGGGGGCTGCTCCCAGACGTGCGGTTATCCGTGAGAATTCTGATCCGGGAGATATCATTATCTTGCTTGGAGGACGTACAGGACGTGACGGTATCGGTGGTGCTACCGGTTCTTCCAAGGTTCATACAGAAGCTTCTATTGAAGTATGTGGCGCTGAGGTACAGAAAGGTAATGCTCCTACTGAGCGTAAGATCCAGCGTATGTTCCGCCGTGAAGAAGTCAGCCATATTATCAAGAAATGTAATGACTTTGGTGCAGGCGGTGTTTCCGTTGCTATCGGTGAGCTGGCAGCAGGTCTTAGAGTAGATCTTGACAAGGTTCCGAAGAAATATGCAGGTCTTGACGGAACTGAGATTGCAATCTCCGAATCTCAGGAACGTATGGCTGTAGTAGTTGACCCGAAAGATGTAGATACTTTCCTTGGCTATGCAAATGAAGAGAACCTGGAGGCAATTCCGGTTGCAGTTGTAACAGAGGATCCTCGTCTGGTACTTGTATGGAGAGGAAAAGAAATCGTAAATATTTCCCGTGCATTCCTTGACACTAACGGTGCACATCAGGAGACAACTATAGAAGTAGAAATTCCGAACAAAGAAGACAACCTCTTTGAAGAGCGTCCGGATGTAGCTGATGTAAAAGCTAAATGGATGGAAACTCTGGCAGACTTAAATGTATGCTCCCAGAAGGGGCTTGTGGAAATGTTTGACGGTTCTATCGGAGCAGGCAGTGTATTTATGCCATACGGTGGTAAATATCAGCTCACAGAGACTCAGTCCATGGTAGCAAAGGTTCCGGTACAGAATGGTAAAACAGATACTGTAACCATGATGAGCTATGGCTTTGATCCGTATTTATCTTCCTGGAGCCCATATCACGGAGCTGCTTATGCAGTGACAGAGTCTGTTGCAAGAATCGTGGCTACAGGTGGTGACTATAAGAAAATCCGTTTCACATTCCAGGAATACTTCCGTCGTATGACAGAAGATCCTAAGAGATGGAGCCAGCCTTTTGCAGCACTTCTCGGTGCTTATGCAGCACAGATGGGATTTGGACTTCCATCTATCGGTGGTAAGGACAGTATGTCCGGTACATTTAATGATATTGATGTACCTCCGACACTGGTATCTTTCGCTGTTGACGTTGCGAAGATCCAGGATGTGATCACACCGGAATTAAAGAAAGCAGGAAACAAACTGGTATGGCTTCGCGCACCGAAGGATCAGTATGATCTGCCGGATTATGCAGGAATCATGGATCAGTATGAAAAACTTCATAAAGATATGCAGGACGGCAAAGTTGTTTCTGCTTATGCACTTGACCGCCATGGTATTGCAGCAGCAGTTGCAAAGATGGCATTTGGTAATGGCATGGGCGTAAAGATTGAGCATAACCTTGATCCGAGAGATTTCTTTGCACCTGGATTTGGCGATATTATCCTGGAAGTTCCGGATGGTAAGGTTGGAGAGCTTTCCATTACTTATACAGTGATCGGAGAAGTAACTGCTGACGGTAAGTTCTCCTATGGAAATACAGTGATCACTGTAGATGAAGCTGAAAATGCATGGAAAGGTACTCTGGAAAAAGTATTTAAGACAGTTTCTTCTGAGAATGACAAAGAGGCAGCTGACAGAGATGAGAAGCTTTATCGTGCAGACAGCATCTATGTATGCAAGAACAAAGTTGCAAAACCTCGTGTATTTATTCCTGTATTCCCTGGAACAAACTGCGAGTATGACAGCACACGTGCATTTGAGCGTGCAGGTGCAGAGGTGGATGTAAAAGTATTCAAGAACCTGACTGCTGAAGATATCCATGACTCTGTAGAGCTCTTTGAGAAAGCAATCGATCAGGCACAGATCATCATGTTCCCAGGCGGATTCTCCGCAGGTGACGAACCGGATGGTTCCGCGAAATTCTTTGCAACTGCATTCCAGAATGCGAAGATCAAAGAAGCTGTTATGAAGCTGATCAATGAGAGAGACGGTCTGGCACTTGGTATCTGTAACGGATTCCAGGCTCTGATCAAGCTTGGTCTTGTACCTTACGGTGAAATCTGCGGACAGAAAGCAGATTCTCCTACACTGACATTTAATACCATCGGACGCCATATCTCCAAGATGGTTTATACTAAGGTTGTTAGTAATAAATCTCCTTGGCTGCAGAAGGCACAGCTTGGCGGTGTTTACTGTAACCCGGCTTCACATGGTGAGGGACGTTTCGTTGCTAATGAAGAATGGCTGCAGAAGCTGTTTGCAAACGGACAGGTTGCAACTCAGTATGTAACTCCGGATGGACAGCTCAGTGTTGATGAGGAATGGAATGTCAATGGTTCTTATATGAACATTGAAGGTATTACCAGCCCGGATGGACGTATCCTTGGTAAGATGGCACATAGCGAACGTCGCGGGGATGGTGTTGCAATCAACATCTATGGCCAGCAGGATATTAAGATCTTTGAGTCTGGAGTGGAATATTTTAAATAAACTCTTTCCGGGACGGAAGGTTCCCAGAGGAAGGACAGAAAGCGCTGTCCCTCCTCTGGACTCCACCCTTGCGCTTCTTTTAAGGGCAGCGCCGGGATTGTGGTGTGGAGGAGTGTATTAACTTTGCGTATTCGCCTGGTTGGGCAGCGCCCTTTTTTGATGATGAAAATAATAAAAACTATTGCAATTTCGTGGCTTTTTGAATATACTATATGTAACAGAGTTGCCCGAAGCCTTTTTGGCATTGGGGACCAAGCTGAGACTTGTGCTCAGCTTTTTTACGTTAAGGAGTGATTTTATGGATTTGAAAAAGCCATTGACTTTTGATGAGCAATTGGATAAGTTAGCTGCCCATGGGATGATTATCAGAGACAGAGAAAAAGCAAAAGATATTTTGAATTTGTGACATAAACATATTTGCAGCAGTCAAAAGAAGAAGCAACATGTTTGAAAGAAAAATTAAGTCAAAAATGCCGCAGCCTTTGAAAATATTGGCTGCGGCATTTAAAATATATGATATGTTTGATGTAAAAAACATCAGGTTCTCAACCAGACATTTGGGTAAGTCAAGACGATGCTTCTGATATAAGATATGCAACATTAAAATCATCATATACTTGAGAATTTAAATGCATATCTTCATATAACTTGATATAGTCGCCGATTGTTTTGCCAAAAACAGAACTATTACAATTATTGCATGTGTTATCCTCTGCATATATATGAGTGTTTCCATCGTTGTCCTCAACAAATAAGAGAGTAACATCTATTTTATCTTCTGTTAACCAGAAAGAGATATATTTTGAAAGAGTCCCATCAATTTCTGTGGCACCATCCGGAATTTGCTCATCTGATTCCAGCTCATTAATATGTTCCCAAAAAATTTGAGGAGAGAACACAAGTAATTTTAAGTTTTTTTGAGAGTCTTCTGAGTACCATATATGTGCTTCTGTGTTGAGATAGTCGGTTATATTAATATCCGTATCTGCCGGTAACTCATAAGTTTCACCGACGTCGGAAGTCAGTGAAAAGGTTTTTGTATGATTAGAATAAGAAGTGACAATCCCCTTGACAAAATAGTAAGTTGTATCTGACTCACTGTCATAATAAGAGCCGGAACCATCTATATCATAAGATACATGTTGCCCCTCAGGCTCCTTAGGGGCGGAAAGGGTGATTAGATCTGAGGGGGCTTTGCCAAAAGCTTGTCCGGATAGCAATATACTACCGAGTACGATACTGCCTGCGATACATAGAATTTTTACATTATTCATGGTTAAATGGCCTCCTTGTTTAGTTGTTGAATATTATATCAATTAAAGTGTGAAAATTGTAATTTTGACTTATCGAAATATGTTTTAGAAATGAGTAGGATTTCGGTTATTTTTGAATATGATAAAGAATAAAGACACAAGTATTGTTCGGTTTATTAGTCGTGTTCCAATGGTTACTGGAAAATAATTGATGATTACAAATACAACGTAATATTATCAATAGCAAAGCTATAGGATTTCAAAAATGAAGTCTTATAGCTATTTTTGTGTAGCAGTAAAAATTGTGAAGGGTATGTTTGGGAAAAATATTTTTGATTACTTGATTTGAATCAAGCGGTGAAATTGCTATTTGTCAGACAATAAGATATAATTAGAGAAAATCTTGTTTGCAAAAGAACAGGATAAACAGTAACTTTAAGCAAGATGGTTTTGTCTGGTGATTTTGAGAGTGTAAAAAGGAAAAAGTATGAGTGATGAAAGAAAAAGGGAAAATGAAGAGGAAAAACTGAAAGATTTTTTTCATAATGTGATAGGAATAAAATCGGAAGCTGTGCTGGAGGTGTTGGCGGAGAACTCGGAAATCTGTAAGTTGAAAGCAAAAACTTTGCTGATGAAAGAGAACGAGAAGGTAAAGCTTTGGTAGGGATCATGAATTTGGACAAGCAGATAACCTCTTTCCTGACAGTGGAGTTGATAACGGATTGTGAAATTGTAAGGATATCAGCGGATGTTCTTCGAAAGCTGGCTATGGAGAATATAGAAATTGCTCTGGTCTGTAATCGAATGCAGAGTGTGGCATCTATGAGGGAATATGAATACAGAAAAATGATTCTTACCTGTAATCCGGTACAGAGATATGAATATTTCCTGGAAACCTATCCGGGGCTGGAAAAATATGATGGGGCTTGACAGAGCTGGAAAGTAACCTGGGCCAAGACAAAAGGTGCATCTGGTTATGAAGTATACAAACTGACTGGAAAGACATGGAAAAAAGTCAGTGACACAAGATCCACTTCTTTTACAGATAAGGGATTAAAAAAGAATACTACTTATCAGTATAAAATCCGCGCATATCAGACAGTGAAAGGAAAGAAAGTTTACAGTGCGTTCTCATCTGTGAAAAAAATTAAAAGATAAGGAGCTAAGAGGAAGAAAAAGTTCTCAGCGATTTTGACAGGTGTTTTTTGATACTGTTTTGTATGGTAATGTCAGTAACTGTAAATGCTGCGCAAAAAATACCTGGAAGAGTAAAAATGGTAAGTGCGTATTCTGGATCCGGATTGCGAATATCCGCTTGACTCAGGTTCATGTTACATGGGACAAAACGACAAATTATTCTCAGATGGATTATCCAAGTCAAAATGAATATAGCAGAGGATGACCTGTAATGGATGCAAAAGTGCAAATCCCAAAGAACCGGATGTGGATGATGGAATTTAATGAATATTACGTTTTCAAAGCAGTAGGATGAAAGGAATATGACCTTTCTCCTGCTGTTTTTCTTTCTGAATAAATCCAGGAGATATAGAATTTGATGTGGTAAAGCGATAAAAATATAGTTTTAAACTATAACTGGTGCTAGATATTATGAATTGGCATATTTGGAAGTGTAGTGGTATAGTATGTTCATGCTCAACGGAGCGGGGAATAAGAGAGAGGGAGAATGAGATGTCTGGGATTGTGATTGAGAAGGTCCGGAAGTCTTTTGACACGAAAGATGGCGTGGTCGAGGCTTTGAAGGATGTGAACCTGAATATCGATTCCGGTGATATATATGGGATTATCGGTATGTCGGGGGCAGGTAAGAGTACATTGGTACGATGTATGAATTTTCTGGAGGTTCCTACAGAGGGACAGGTTCTGATAGATGGGAAGGCTCTTGGAGATTTGACAGAGAAGGAATTGAGAAAACAGAGGGAAGAGATTGGTATGATCTTCCAGCATTTCAATCTGCTGATGCAGAAGTCAGTGATCGATAATGTCTGTTTTCCCCTTTATATAAAAGGAAAGAAGAAGGCAGAGGCCAGAAAGAGGGCAGCAGAGCTTTTGGAGATCGTTGGTCTGGGGGACAGACAGAATGCTTATCCTGCACAGCTCTCCGGTGGTCAGAAGCAGAGGGTTGCCATTGCAAGAGCACTTGCATCGGATCCGAAGATCTTACTTTGTGATGAGGCTACCAGTGCACTGGATCCGCAGACTACTTCTTCCATTCTGGAATTGCTGAAAAAGATTAATAAGCAGTTTGGAATCACCATAGTGATCATTACTCATCAGATGTCGGTTGTGCGTGAAATTTGTACACATGTGGCGATCATGTATGAGGGTGAAGTGGTTGAGAAAGGACTGGTTGCAGATATTTTTGCAAATCCTCAGTCGGAGGTTGCCAAAGAACTGATCCGAAAGGATACAGGCTCTGATATCGACGCAGACAGCAGACCGGATGCCGGCAGAGAAAAGGGACAGGCAGAGATTAAAAGCGGTGAGAAGATACGAATCGTATTCTCCGAGAATTCAGCTTTTGAGCCTGTGATCGCAAATCTGATCCTTACCTTCGGAGAACCGGTAAATATCCTGAAGGCAGATACCAAGAATGTAGGTGGTGTGGCCAAGGGAGAGATGATACTGGAGTTTATGGAGGGCAGTACCAGGACAGAAATGATGAAACAGTATCTGAAAGAAAAAGGTTTAGCAATCGGGGAGGTGACAGAATATGTGGGATCATGAGACAATAATGATGATCGTCCAGGGTGTGGGAGAAACACTTTACATGACAGTTCTTTCCACAGTTCTGGGATACCTGTTCGGACTTCCTATGGGAGTGCTGCTGGCAGTGTCTGATAAAGAGGGACTGAAACCAAATGCAGTGTTGTATAAGATACTGGATGCCATCGCAAATATTGTGAGAAGTATTCCGTTTCTGATCTTACTGATCCTGTTGATTCCTTTTACCAGAGCAGTGGTGGGAAAGAGCTATGGATCTACAGCAACGGTAGTGCCACTGGTAGTGGCAGCCATTCCTTTTATCGCACGAATGGTGGAATCTTCTATTAAAGAGGTGGATGCAGGTGTGATCGAGGCAGCCAGAGCTATGGGTGCCAGCAATATAAGGATCATTGTGAAGGTTCTTCTGGTAGAAGCCAGAACTTCCCTGATTACAGGAGCAACGATTGCAATCGGAACGATCCTTGGTTATTCAGCAATGTCCGGTGCAGTAGGTGGAGGCGGACTTGGTGATATTGCTATCCGCTATGGATATTACAGATATCAGTCAGATATTATGATCGTTACAGTTATCCTGCTGGTGGTACTGGTACAGATTTTCCAGTCAGTGGGAATGATGATCGCAAATAAGATTGACAGAAGAAAGTAGTTTTAAGAAATCGTTGATTATAAAATGGTTATGTGGTTATGAAAAAAGTTAAAATATAAAATTCAGGAGGACAATTATTATGAAAAAATTAGTGGCAGCAGTTTTAACAGGAGTATTAGTGGCAGGAACATTAAGCACAGGCGTTTATGCAAAGGATGATGACAAAACCATCACAGTTGCAGCATCTGCAACACCTCACGCAGAGATCCTTGAGGAGGCAAAACCGCTTCTTGAGAAAGAAGGATATGAACTTGAAGTTACTGTATTTGATGACTATGTAAGACCAAACGAGGTAGTTGAGAGCGGTGAGTTTGATGCAAACTACTTCCAGCATATTCCATATCTGGATCAGTTTAATGAGGAGAAGGGGACACACCTTGTAAATGCAGGTGGCATTCATTATGAGCCATTCGGAATCTATCCTGGAACAAAAGACAGCCTGGATGATCTGGAAGACGGAGATTCCATTGCAGTACCAAATGATACCACAAACGAAGCAAGAGCACTTCTTCTTCTCCAGGATAACGGAATCATCACACTGAAAGAGGGTGCAGGATTAAATGCAACTGTTAAGGATATTGCAGAGAATCCTCACAATGTAGAAATCGTAGAGCTGGAAGCAGCACAGGTAGCACGTGTAACAGGCGAGACAGCTTACGTAGTATTAAACGGAAACTATGCTCTGGAAGCAGGCTTCTCAGTTGGAAAAGATGCACTTGCATATGAGAAATCTGATTCTGAAGCAGCAAAGACATATGTAAACGTAATCGCAGTAAAAGAAGGCAATGAAGACAGCGAAAAGATTCAGGCACTTGTAGATGTACTGAAATCTGATGAGATTAAAGATTTTATCAATGAGAAATATGATGGTGCAGTAATTCCTTTTGAAGAAAGCTCAGATGCAGAAGAAGCAGATACAGAAGATGTAGATGATGCAGACAGCAAAGATGCAGAAAATGCAGATGACACAGCAGAAGAAAATGCAGATACAGCTGACACAGCAGAAGACGCTGAATAAGTAAAGATAACAGGAGATTCCTTTTTCAGGTAAAACTGGGAAGGGAATCTTTTTTTGTACAAAAACATATAGGATTTCCATGAGTTTTCTGATACAATCTATAGTAATTCCATAAAAAACAACAGACAATCCGATTTATCGGGAAACTGATATAAAATTATCATGGTGATGCGAAAAAATGTGACCAATTTTTGATTGTCGGCGGTCGGTTATACCAAAGCAGGAGAGATTGTATGAAAGAGAACAAGATATGGAACGATTATTTGCCAGAAGACATGCAAGAACACTGGACTGTATATGAATGTCTGAAGGAAAGTGAAGATTCATCCACTTTCCTGGTGAAAGAGACAGTTACCGGAATCCTGTGCGTGCTTAAATGGGGGCGTAACAGGCAGGCAGAGTTTCTGCGCAATGAAATGGAAATCATGGAAAAAATGGCGGACAGGAAATTGTCCGGGGTTCCAAAGGCATACAGGATATTTGAAGAAAATGGCGAAGTGTATCTGGTAAGGGAATATATAGAGGGAATGTCTCTGGCTCAGATGGTTTTGCAAAAAGGTGGCATATCAGAAGCGGAAATCTGCAGGATCAGCAGGAAGATATGCCAGACAGCAGAGCAGTTTCAGAATCCGGATGAGCCTATGATACACCGGGATATAAAACCGGAGAATATAGTGGTCACACCTGGTGGTGAGGTGGTATTCATTGATTTCGGTACTATGCGCAGTTATAAAAAAGACGGGTCGCGTGATACTTTTGTGGTGGGTACCAGAGGAACTGCGGCGCCAGAGCAGTATGGCTATATACAGACAGACCAGCGTACAGATGTGTATGCAATCGGGCAGACAATGCTGTATATGGTTTCAGAGAGCTATGAAATGAATCAGCTTTCTGAGTGTGCAGTGAGCCGGAGAATGAAAAAGATAATAGAGAAGGCCTGCTCTTTTGAGCCTGATAAAAGATATGGAGATGCTGCGCAATTAAGGAGAGCAGTTGAGAAATGTCAGGCGAACAATAGAAAAAAGGTTTATAAAAAAGCAGGCGCAGTCTTTGGACTGATTGCAGCAGGTTATATACTGGCAATTTTTTCCCAGGATGGCACAGTGATTGAAAATAAAAGGATTGAAACTGCAGAACAGAGTGCGGCAGAAGAACAGATACAGGCAGAGATAACCTTCAGAGAAGAACTGATAGAAGAAGCCGTGCGCAAGGAACTGGGGCTTTCAAAGACAGACAAAATAACTGCCTCTATGCTGGAGGATGTAAGGAAACTCCGCATTGTCGGAAAAGAAATTCTTGATGATGAGGACACATTCTGGGGTGAAGGCCACCATGTGGATGGAAAGGACAGCAGCTTCGGATCTGTGCGCGGAAATATTACAGATCTTTCGGATCTGGCACAAATGGTAAATCTGGAGGAACTTGCGCTGTGTAACCAGAAAATCGAAGATATTTCCGGGTTAAAAGAGTTGCCTTTGAAAAAACTTTATCTGAGCAAGAATATGATCACAGATTTCTCTGTGCTTTTGAATCTGATAGATCTGGATACCCTCTGTATTATGGAGAATCCGGCAGAGAATCTGTCAGTGATTGGAGAATGCACAGGCATTTTAAGATTAAATATACAGGGGATGAATCTGACAGATATAGACTTTCTGAAAAATCTGAGCCTGGATTACCTGGATATGAGTAATGTGGAAGTAGAAAACAATATATTTGAGCCATTGGCAGAGATGAAGAAACTGGATACTCTGTGCATGTGTGATGTAAATGAGGCGGCTGCCGAAACTCTTTCGCAGATGAGTACCTTAAAGGCGCTGTTCATGTGGGGGGATAGTACCATACTGGAGAATCTGAAACCATTGAAAGGGATGACACAGCTGGAGACACTTGCATTCACAACACAGATTTCCTCGTTGGAAGGAATCGAACAGTTTCCTTCATTAAATTTCCTGTCAGTGAGTTTCAGCCTGGTGAAAGATCTGTCTCCTGTCACAGGAGCAAAGAATCTGCAGGTAATAGATATTTCCAATGCAGATATTGAAAATTTTGAACCGCTGTTTGGACATTCGGGACTAACAGAGGTACACTGTACAGAGGGACAAAAAGAAAAAATCATGAAGATAGATTCTTCCCCTGATTTTGAAATTTATACATAAAAAGGGACAAAATTGTCCCGCTCTAAAATGGGCAGATATGGTACACTTAACAGTATCATATCTGCTTTTAAATTATGGATCAGTCATCAGATAACGGATAGTGGTAAAGATCAAAAAAAACAACCTCGGGTTTTGACAGAAGGGAGATATGAACAGGAAAGAGGTGTGAGAAGAAATGAAAGAAACAGAAGAAATCATGGGAATGATAAAAGAGGAAGGCGCCGCATATTTTGCAAGGGAACGAGGAAACAAGGTAGAGGTAGGGCTTTATCTTGAGCATATAATCGAAGAGCGTGGAATGAAAAAGAAAGACATTGTGCGAAAGCTGAATCTGGAAGAATCCTATGCACGAAAACTGTTTGGCGGTCAGCGAATCCCCACAAGGAAAATACTACTGCAGTGTGCGTTTCTCCTTTCTCTTGATCTGTCGGATACACAAAGGCTTCTGGATATCGGTCAGAAGCCGAGACTTTATCCGCGCGTACGTTACGATGCAGCAATTATTTATGGACTGGAAGAGAAGATGACACTAGAAGAGATGAACAGCTTCCTGGATGAAATAGGGGAAGAGATTTTACTGTAAAATATTTTTGAAAGATATCCCTGAAGGGATTCTGAACGCTGTCAAAAATGAAGATGGCAGTGTATAAAATTACAGAGGTACTAAAAAAATCATTCTCGCAAATTGTGCAAGCTGCGATTACATCTTGCAGGGTGCTTTTTTTAATACACTCAAATCCAGAAAAAGGAGGGTTTTACGTATGAAGAAAAAACAAGTCGCATTATTGTTGGCAGCACTTATGTGCATAACATCTGTGGCAGAAAGCGCAGCTGTTATGGGTGCAGAATTTTCTTCGGGGGAAGAAACTGTAGAGATGCAGGGCACGGAGGAAGAAGCCGAAGCAGAGGATACGGCAGAAATCTGGACATCCGGGGAAGAAGTATCAGATTTTGGTACGGACGAAGCGCCGGAAGTGGACGGATTTACATCAGAAGAATCAGAGGCATCGACAGACGCAGCAGGTGCTAAACAGGTAAAAGGATCTTTTGAAGTGGCATACATAACAGAGGAACAGTACAATAATGCCCTGCAGAATGAAGAACGTCCGGAAGTGGACATGAAAACAGTAGAAGACACTACTTTTTCAAGTGCGTTAAACAGTATCGAAGGAGAAAATACAGGATACTGTTTTGTAAGCGTCCAGGATCTGGAAGATGCAGCAGACTTTGTGGCTCCTGAAGGGATGACAGTACTGGTGGAGAATGCAAGAGCCAGAAGTATTACACCGAACGGAAACATCGCATTCTGGGGTATGATAGATCCGCCAGAGACGATTGAAATCAAAGAAGGAAAAGGAACGACAGCTTTCTTCTGTCAGGATATGAGAAGCGTATTAAAAGGAACTGGTTCCGATGATAAAGTGATCTTTTGTGGGCAGAATAATGCGATAGGTGGTATTTCCGGAGTGGAAAATATATATCTGAGAAATAACAGCCATGATCTGCAGGTATTTGGTGCCAGTGAATTTTTTAATATTTACAATGAAACGGATAATATCAAAAACAATCCACAGGAAGAAAATGCTTTTTTTATACACATTGTAAACAGTAAGACTGCTCCGGTATTCCATAAAACATTTGACTGGGGTACTGGTGAGTTTGAAAATGAAAATGGAGAGAAGTGGAGCAGTCCTTACGGAATTGGAATTATATATAAGACATCAGATGAGAAAGGTGAATGGGAAGATATTCCTGTTCCGGCTGGTACACAGGCAGTGAAATATGATATGTCTGATGAAGATATCGTGGAAATGCTTCCCAGAATTTGGGTCTATTCAGAAGATGGTACGACTCAGGATATGGATGGAAAAATCTGGAATCCGGATAAAGATAATGCGGTTGATCTTCAGGAATTCCGGGATTGTGAAGGAATGTCAGCAAAGGAGATTTTCGAGGCACACGGAAGGGCAGAATTCCCTGATGGAGGATGTGTGTGGATTAATGTCGCACCGACAGCACAGGCGGAAAGATATATAAATGCATATCAGAAGAAGAACAATGCCAGTGGCTATTATCTGATGAATATGAAAGCTAACACCAAGATCAGTGGAACGCTTACTGTTCCAAGTGCTGCGAAAGCACTGAAGATAGAGGGACAGAATAATTATGACGAAAGCACAGATACAGATAATTTTGTTCCGGTTTCAATTTCTTCTGTAAATGTTCCGGCAGGCAAGAAACTGTCACTGTCCAGGATTCTTGTAAAGGCGAATACTTTAACCTTTACAGGCTCTGGAGAAGTGGAACTTATGAATGCCAGATTAAATGCAAATGTAACAGCAGATAAAATTAAGATTGCGGATGCTGTAGTGAAGAGCCTGAACTGTAAAGAACTGACATCAGAAGAGGGTGTATGTCTGGTTGTATCTGAATATCTGAATTTTGAGAAAGCAGTGATTAATCCGGAAATAACCATTTATGGACAGCCGGGAGCTTATCTGAAATTTGGTGAAATTGACAGTGCAGAATACTCTCAGACAGCAATTCCGCAGATTTATCTTGGAACAAACGGAAAACAGACAGCGCAGCTGTATATAGGTGGAGCATTGAAACTTGGTACATATGAAACGGAAGGTGAGACATATTCAAGAAATCTGATCGTTCGACAGTTTGATACAAAAGAAGCGCAGGCAGCAGGCGTTCCTGTATCGAAAGACTGTTTTGATCCAACATATAGGTATGCATGGGATGAGACAGAGGATAATGACTGGTTTTACTTTACAAAAATATACAAGAATGAAGAAATAAATCTTGTTACGGTCAATGCTAGTCTGGATGAAGAATATTCTACAAACAGACTTCTGGCGCAGTTTAGATTTGATGTAAATGGTGAGAAAAAATATGGAGTAGTACTTCCTCGATACATTCATCTGGATGAATTCGAAGGTTTAACAGCCGGAATTGATGGAAATAAACATCGTTTATTTTATGTAGACTGGTGGACAAATGAAGAGAAAATAAAAGCTGTTGAGATTCCTGCATACTATGAGTTCTCAGGTCAATCTCTGAACAGCATCGCATCTGCACAAATTTCTACAATCAAGACTCAACTTTATGCAGGTAAGGCGATCACACCGTCTGTAACAGTAACCTTAAATGGCAAGAAGCTGAAAAAAGGAACAGACTATACTGTTTCCTATGCAAACAACACAAAAGCCGGATCAACAGCATCTGTGATCATTACAGGTAAAGGTAAATATGTCGGTATAGCAACAAAAGATTTCGAAATTGCAGCAATTCCGGCAAAGGGTAAAGTCTATACAGCAGGAAACCTGAAATACAAGGTAACCAAATCTGCATATAAAAACGGAACAGTAAATGTGTATGCACCGGTTAAGAAAACTCTGACAAGTGTTTCCATACCTGCAACAGTCAAGATCAATGGATACACATTCCAGGTAACTGCAATCGGAAATAAAGCATTTGCAGGATGTACAAAACTGAAGAGCGTAAAAATTGGCGCTAAGGTTACTACAATTGGCAAAGAGGCATTTAGCGGATGCAAAGCACTGACATCCATAACAATCAGTTCGAATGTCTTAAAAGCAGTTGGTTCTTCTGCATTTAAGGGAATCTCTGCAAAAGCAGTGATCAAAGTTCCGGCAGCAAAATTAAAGTGCATACCAGAAACTTCTGAAAGGCAAAGGACAGAAGAATTCTGTGAAGATTACAAAATAAGAAGCCAGAATAAAAAATTATATAGTTAAAGTCATATAGAGGCAGAACTGATAAAAATTTCTGCCTCACATAAAAAGATAGTTCCTGAAATAGAAACCCGGAAATAAAGTTGGTGTCATGAGCAATTCTATTTCCGGGTTTCGTTTTAAACGAATCAAGTAAGTCCGTCCCATGCGAAGGTTGCGAAAAGCAATAAGCAGTGCATGTGGACTTGCTATTTGTCTTGTATTCCGGAGTTTGTTGGTGTCAGAAATG
>ENA-OQIU01000004-OQIU01000004.1-human-gut-metagenome-genome-assembly--contig:-NODE-4-length-86910-cov-4.211839_pt1 | contig 86910 bp, 78 predicted proteins | sample MGYA00242590_ERZ504755 | MGnify/ENA primary metagenome ERZ504755 (study PRJEB26092, sample SAMD00036359) | human gut metagenome | host: Homo sapiens | study: EMG produced TPA metagenomics assembly of the...
GACAAGTGAGTGGTATAGTTATTTCGAAAACGATGTACTAGAATGAAAGTTACTGTTCACACGCCACTATCCCGCGAGGTGTTTTGGCATGAATATGCCAAAATACCCGAGACATACAAGCCAAAATTCCATTGCCGCAGGCAATTTGAAATGAATTTTGGCAACGTTACTGAGAACGGAGTGAACAGTAACATGAAAAGGTTATTCAGGCAGAATAAAAAGCTTGACATTTGACAGGAAGTATAATACTATAATGAATAGAAAACGAACATAAGTTCTTGAAGGGCTGAAGGAGATTAAAATAAATGATAAATGAAGAAAAGCAGAAAGCACTGGAAGCAGCGCTTGGACAGATTGAGAAACATTACGGGAAAGGATCAGTCATGAAACTCGGGGAATCCGGAGCAAATATGCAGGTGGAGACAGTCCCTACCGGATCTTTAAGTCTTGATATTGCACTTGGAGTAGGTGGTGTTCCCAAGGGACGTATCATCGAGATTTACGGACCGGAATCCAGCGGTAAGACAACCGTTGCACTTCACATGGTTGCGGAAGTGCAGAAACGAGGCGGGATTGCCGGATTTATTGATGCAGAACATGCTCTGGATCCTGTCTATGCAAAGAATATCGGTGTAGATATCGATAACCTGTACATATCACAACCGGACAATGGAGAACAGGCACTTGAGATCACAGAGACGATGGTGCGTTCCGGAGCTGTGGATATTGTGATCGTTGACTCGGTTGCCGCACTTGTACCGAAGGCGGAGATTGATGGAGATATGGGTGACAGCCATGTAGGTCTTCAGGCCAGACTGATGTCACAGGCTCTCCGTAAACTTACAGCAGTGATCAGTAAATCTAATTGTGTAGTTATCTTTATCAATCAGCTGCGTGAGAAAGTTGGAGTTATGTTTGGAAACCCTGAGACAACGACAGGTGGGCGTGCTCTGAAATTTTATTCATCTATCCGCATGGATGTCCGCAGAGTAGAGACATTGAAACAGGGCGGTGAGATGGTGGGAAACCACACCAGAATCAAAGTTGTGAAGAATAAGGTGGCTCCGCCGTTTAAACAGGCAGAATTTGATATTATGTTCGGAACCGGCATTTCCAAAGAGGGAGATATTCTTGATCTGGCAGCGGAATGCGGAATTGTAAATAAGAGCGGTGCATGGTACGCATATAACGGAGATAAGATCGGACAGGGACGTGAAAATGCGAAGATTTTCCTGAAAGAGCATACAGATATCTGTGATGAGATTGAGAAGCAAGTCAGAATCCATTATCATCTTCTTCCGGATGAAGAAGGACAGGCCAAAGAGCCGGTGCCGGCAACAGGTGATGCACCGGATGCTTCTGAGGAGTGATCATGGGGAATTCATCCGGAGATCTGAGAGAATTTCTCAGGAATGCAGAGGCTTTAAAGAGACAGACTGTACAGAAACAACAGAAAAATTTAACGGAAGAACCTGAAGAATACAGAGACGCAAGGCGTAAAGCCATGCGTCTCTTAGAACATATGGATCGGACGGAGAAGGGATTGAGAGAGAAATTGCGCCAGGCGGGATTTACCAGTCAGGCGGTTGATCATGCTCTGACATATGTTGAAGCCTATGGATATATAGATGATGAACGATATGCCAGAACTTATATTGCATACAGAATGAATACAAAGAGCCGGCAGAAGATCATCCGGGAACTTATGGGAAAGGGAATAGACAGGAAAACAGCGATAAATGCATGGGAGGAAGAGGCTGCCTTAAATATGCCTGATGAAAAAGAAATCCTCTATCGAACCATAGAAAAGAAATATCCGCCGGATACTGAGCTGGATGAGAAAAAAATGCGTCGGCTCTATGGTTATCTTGTGAGAAGAGGATTTGGATATTCAGACATTGCAGATACTCTTGAGAATATGAATATCAGACTTGTACATACATATTCGGATGAATTATAGTATACTCCATTGTATGCATATTGCAAAATATATTACTGAGAACAGAACGAACAGTAATTAAATATAGGAAAAATATTCAAACAATTATCCTGAAAAACTTGACATAAGTATGAAAAAAAGATAAACTTGTATTGTTGTATTTGTACAATGAAAACTAAATAAGGAGGTGCTCCTGTGACAACAACAATTATTGTTGCAATTGTCGCTGTGGTAGTCGCGCTACTTATTGCAGTTCCTGTTACTTGCAAAGTCGCTGTGAACAATAAAATCCAGAAGGATGCCGAGATTGTTGGGACAGCAGAAGACAAAGCAAGAAGCATCATAGATGAAGCTCTGAAAACAGCTGAGACTAAAAAAAGAGAAGCTTTATTGGAAGTGAAGGAAGAATCTCTCCGTACAAAAAATGAACTGGAGAAAGAAACCAAGGAACGAAGAAACGAACTGCAGAAATATGAAAATCGTGTATTAGCAAAAGAATCCGCGGTTGACAAGAAAGCAGATGCAGTTGAGAAGCGTGAAGCGGAATGCACAGCGAGAGCAGCTGAGGTGCAGAAAAAAGAAAAACGGGTAGAAGAACTTGAGCAAAAAGGAGTACAGGAACTGGAACGAGTTTCAGGTCTGACCTCCGAACAGGCAAAAGAAGAATTACTCAGATCCGTTGAAGATGATGTAAAAGTGGATGTAGCCAGACTTTACAGGGAATTGGAAAGCAGGGCAAAGGAAGAAGCTGGTAAGAAGGCTAAGGAATATGTTGTCAATGCCATCCAGAAATGTGCAGTTGACCATGTAGCTGAAACTACCATTTCGGTTGTTCAGCTTCCGAGCGATGAGATGAAGGGAAGGATTATTGGTCGTGAAGGCCGTAATATCCGTACTCTTGAGACACTTACAGGTGTGGATCTTATTATTGATGATACACCGGAAGCAGTTGTGTTATCTGCTTTTGATCCGATCCGTCGTGAAGTTGCACGTGTAGCTCTTGAGAAACTGATCGTAGATGGACGTATCCATCCGGCCAGAATCGAAGAGATGGTTGAGAAAGCCCAGAGAGAAGTAGAAGCGCAGATTCGCGAAGATGGTGAGAATGCAGCTATGGACGTTGGAGTTCATGGTATTCATCCTGAATTACTGAAACTTCTTGGACGTATGAAGTTCCGTTCAAGTTATGGACAGAATGCTTTAAGACATTCTATTGAGGTAGCTCAGTTATCCGGAATGCTGGCCGGTGAGGTTGGCGTAGATGTCCGTATGGCTAAGAGAGCAGGTCTTCTTCATGATATTGGTAAATCAATTGACCATGAAGTAGAAGGATCTCATATTCAGATTGGTGTGGATCTCTGTAAGAAGTATAAGGAATCCCAGATTGTTATCAATACGGTCGCATCTCATCATGGTGACTGTGAGCCGGAATCTCTGATCGCATGTATTGTACAGGCTGCAGATGCTATTTCAGCGGCGAGACCTGGTGCAAGAAGAGAAACGCTGGAAACTTATACCAATCGTCTGAAACAACTGGAGGATATTACGAACCAGTTTAAAGGTGTTGATAAATCTTTTGCCATTCAGGCGGGAAGAGAAATACGTGTAATGGTAGTGCCGGAGCATGTTAATGATGCAGATATGGTTCTCCTTGCGCGCGATATTGCGAAACAGATTGAAGCAGAACTTGAATATCCCGGTCAGATTAAAGTCAACGTGATACGTGAAAGCAGAGCGATTGACTATGCGAAATAATATGATTGTTCATTTTATGGACTATCGTGGACAGTTCTTTGCAGATATAAACTGTGCAGATTGTATTTATACAGTCTGTGCAGTTTTTTTATGTTATAGGAAATTACTCCGTGATGTTCCTATAACATAAAAAAGCCCTCCGGACACGATTCTTTCTTGTAAAGACAGGAATACTTCCTGGAATTTCTCAGTAAACTGGTACAGGGTGATAGAATGAAGAAAAACAGAACGGGAACCAAAAAATTTCCTGCGCTTATTTTATTTCTTTTTGGATTTCTGGCCGGAAATCTGATACCGAATATAATCTGGAAGGCAAAATGGCAGCAGAAAACATGGGCATCGGTATATTTTCTGAGTACATTTGCAGGAAAAAATACAGGCAATATTGAATATCTGAAAGAAATATTAAAATACAGAGGTGTTTTTTATCTGTTGAATATAATCTGTGGATTTTCGGTTTTTGGTGCGCCGCTTGCTGTTATAACGCTTCTGGGATCAGGATTGTATGCAGGTATGATAATGACTGTTTCTATACTGGAATTTGGATTTGCAGGCGGGGTGATCGGAATGGGACTTTTGCTGCCACAATATTTATTTTACATTCCGGTCTGGCTTTATTCTATGGAACAGGAATGGAAGATATCATCAGAAATATGGAGAAACAGAGGTCTGATTTCCGGAGAAGTCAGTATTTATCTTAAAAAAAATGTGCATTGCAGCAGTAGGATATTTTCTGGGAATACTTATCGAATGCTATGTGAACCCTCTGATCATTGACATTATTCTGAAATATATAAAAATTTTTTAATGACATATTTACTATATTTAGTATTGGTTGTCATAAAATCTCCGACATATGGTATTTGATGCTGAAAAAGCTTGAAATACAAGGATTTTTCTCGAAAAAAAGGTTTGATTTTATGTAAAATAAACAGTATAATACATATACATTTTATCGGAGAGAGTACAATTTTCTGCTGATAAACTGCGAAGAGGATTAATTTTCGTCTGATCGCAGGAGCTACAGGCAGCGGATATTTTGATTAAAAGGAAACGGGAATATGGACATAGAAATAAGGGAATTTATTACATATCTGCATAATACAAAAAAAACATCGGCAAATACAGAGATCTCATACCAGAGAGATCTGAAAAAAATGGCGGAATTTCTGAAGGAACGGGGAATCAGAAATTATAAAGATGTAAAAGAACTTGAGCTTGAAGGGTATATCAGTTACATGGAACGTGAGAAGTTTGCGTCATCTTCCATTTCCAGAAGCGTTGCTTCTATGAGAGCATTTTTTCAGTATCTGTGGAAGGAAGGCGTGATCGCAGAAGATCCGGCAGATAACCTGAAACCTCCGAAGGTTGAGAAAAGGGCACCTGAGATACTTACCATAGAAGAAGTGGATAAATTACTTCAGCAGCCGAAATTGGATACTCCTAAAGGGATAAGAGATTCAGCAATGCTGGAATTGCTGTATGCAACAGGTATGAGAGTCAGTGAGATGCTTCATCTTCAGATTTTTGATGTCAATCTCCAGTTTGGATATGTGGTTTGTAATGAGAATGGAAAAGAGAGGATTATCCCTATTGGTATTCCATGCAAGAAGGCAATGGAACGGTATCTGCAAACAGCCAGAACTGTTTTTGTGAAAGATGAGAAAGAAACAGCATTATTTACAAATTGTTCAGGGAAAGCGATGAGCCGTCAGGGATTCTGGAAAGTATTAAAGGGATATGCGGATGATGCCGGTATCAAAAGGGATATTGCCCCGCATACATTGAGACATTCTTTTGCTGTGCATATGCTGCAGAATGGTGCGGATATACGAAGCGTTCAGGAAATGCTGGGACATTCCGATATTTCCACTACGCAGGTTTATCTGGGCATGAATATGAATAAAATGCGTGATGTGTATATGAAAACACATCCACGTCATTAAAAACTTATTATTTATGAGGATTGCTATAATGTCAAATGAAAAAGCTTCTATAGTCTGTTTTGAACAGTTTATAGAAGCTTTTTTAACTGAATCAAGTAAGTCCCCTGCTTTAATTGCGGAGAGCAATAAGCAGTGGTGGCTGAATAGTTTTTTCCTGTAATGTCATAACATGTGCTAGTTACAGATAGTGTAATTACAGCGATCCATCTGATCAGAGAGTATGGAATGTTGTTTATAAACAATAACGGATTAACACATCTCAGCAATTGTATACAGAAGACGTTCGGATTCTTCCCATCCAAGACATGGATCGGTAATAGATTTTCCGTAAATATGATCACATCCGATCTTCTGATTTCCCGGTTCAATATAACTCTCGATCATAAGCCCTTTTACCAGAGTATGAAGTTCCGGGTCTACCTGGCGGCTGTGGAGAACCTCTTTTGCAATACGAACCTGCTGGTCATATTGTTTATTAGAATTAGAGTGGTTGGTATCAACGATAACAGCCGGATTTTTAAGGTTTTTCTCCTGATATTTTTCCCAGAGAAGACGAAGATCCTCGTAATGATAGTTCGGGATTGCCTCCCCATGTTTATTTACGGCACCGCGGAGAATTGTATGAGCCAGTTCATTACCTGTTGTTTCTACTTCCCAGCTTCTGTAGATAAAACGATGTCCACCCTGAGCTGCTACAACGGAATTGAGCATAACTGCAAGATCGCCGCTGGTTGGATTTTTCATACCTGCAGGAACTTCCATGCCGCTGACGGTAAGACGATGCTGCTGGTCTTCCACAGAACGTGCACCTACTGCCACATAAGAAAGCAGGTCAGAAAGGTAACGGTAATTTTCCGGATAAAGCATCTCATCTGCACAGGTCATACCACTGGTCTGGATTGCATGGATATGCATTTTACGGATTGCTACAAGCCCTGCAAGAAGATTTGGCTGTTTCTCGGGATCCGGCTGGTGAACCATACCTTTATAGCCTTCTCCTGTTGTTCTTGGTTTGTTTGTATAAACACGTGGAACAATCAGAACCTTGTCAGCTATTTTCTCCTGAACATTGCGTAATCTGGTAAGATAGTCCAGAACAGCATCTTCATTATCTGCTGAACAAGGACCGATGATTGCAAGGAATTTATCGGACTTTCCGGTAAAAACATCACGCAGTTCTTTATCTCTTGCATCTTTAACAGCCTGAATTTCAGCATCAATGGGATACTGATTACGGATTTCTTCAGGGGTTGGTAATTTTTTGATAAAATCGAATCCCATAGTAATATCTCCTTTGTGTCTATTTGTCTTGCTTTTTTCGGAATTTATTATAAACCATTCCTATCTGAATGTCGATAGCCAAAATATTTTCGGATGACTTTCTGCGATCATATCAAGCGTTACTGTTCACTTCGTTCTCAGTAACGTAGCCAAAATTCATTCCAGATTGCCTGCGGCAATGGAATTTTGGCCTGTATGTCTTTGGATTTTGGCATATTCATGCCAAAACACCTCGCGGGATAGTGGTGTGTGAACAGTAACATCATATCAAGTCTCTTAATCAATATGCATTATTTACGGGGATTGCTATAGTTGTTTTGCAGTATCTGTAAACTGTGCAGGATGCTGAGCGCCAGTTCGCTGCAGAGAATCCCGTACAGATATCCCCGGATTCCCAGAACAGGGATTGCAAACAGCACGAAACTGATCCGGATGCAGACGCTGATCACACTGTGCAGCAGGCAGATGCCGGATTTTCCAAGGCCGTTGAGTACACTGGTGAGAGTGGTGTTCAGGTACAGAAAAGGACAGATATAGGACATGGTATGGATATAGATTCCGGCTGTTTGACTGTGAAACAGAAAAATTTCCAAGAAATTCTCCAAGAAACAGAAAAAAAACCAAGCAGGATCCGCCTAGCAGCAGACAGTATCGGAAAATCCTGCCGATCACATATTGGATTCGCTTTTGATACCCCAGAGTCTGCAGCTGGGTAATGGAGGGAATCAGCATGGCCGCAGCCGAGTTTGTAAGCGTAGCGGGGAAAAGAATAAGCGGAAGTGCCATCCCTGTAAAGATTCCGTAAACACTCAGGGAATCTTTGGGAGTAAGTCCTGACATTTGCAGCCTTGCAGGTATAAGAATCACTTCAATACTTCCCAGAAGGGTGAGCAGTATTTTATTCATGGTAAGAGGAACGGAAATATGGAGCAATTTTCTGAGAACAGAAAGCGGTCTTCTGATATTCCGGATACTATAATGTGTTACCTTAAAATGCATACTGACTGCGAAAAGAGAAATAAAAGATGAGGCTATTTCCCCGATAAGATTTCCGCCGACTGCAATTGCCGGAGTGATGTTTCGCCCTTGCGATGCACAGATCAGATAAAGAATATAGCATCCGCCTGTGCGGAAAAGCTGTTCCAGAAGCTGGACTCCTGCGGGAAATCCGGCCTGTTTTCTTCCCAAATAATAGCTGCTGATACAGGTATGAAGTGTACTCAACGGAATACTCAGAGAAAGAATCCGTATCAGACCGGAGGTCTGTGACTCTTTCAGAATCTGTACTGCCCAGAAATCCGCATAGCTGTAAAGAAACCAGGAGAATACCAGGGAGAAAACAACAGAAAATACAGTTCCCACGACAAAATAATCTGAGATATGACGACTGGGATTTTTGGAAACTTTTTCTGCGGCAGTGAGGCGGGAGATTGCAGTCTGGATACCGGAAGCGCAGATGGACATGATCAGAATCTGCAGTGGAAGTATAAGCTGAAAGATACCAAGCCCATGTGCACCAATAGTGTGTGACAGGAATATTCTGTAAAAGAACCCCATAAGTCTGCTTAACAAACCGGCAAATGTAAGAAGTAAAGTTCCTTTGATAAAAAGTTTTTTTGACATAATGAAAAATCCAGACCTTTTCATGCGCAGCAGGTGCGAATATCCGCTTGACTAAAAAACAGTAACCTGCCGAAACGCCTTTACAGCAATATATGAACAAAACAGCCTTGACAGAACGGTTTGTTTCTGGTAAAGTAATCATGAAATCCGAGGGAAACACTGGGAATTAAAAAACGAGGTGAGAAAATGAAACTCTCAACAAGAGCCCGTTATGGCTTGAAAGCATTGATAGATCTTGGTTTGCACAGTGCGAATGAAGCGATATCTTTACAGAGTATTGCGGAGAGACAGGATATTTCCACAAGCTATCTCGAACAGCTTATGGCCATGCTTAAGAAGGCCGGTCTTGTAAAGAGCAGCAGAGGGGCTTACGGCGGATACCAGCTTGGCAAGCCGGCAGATGAGATCTCGGTCGGTGAAGTCCTGCGTGTGCTGGAAGGCAGCCTGGAAGCAGCAGCCTGTCCCGGGATTGAGAATGACGGAACCTGCCATGGCAGTGATGTATGTGTGGCAAAGCTCGTCTGGAAGAGAATCAATGACAGTATTACAAGCGCTGTCGATACCCTGATGCTTGGTCAGCTGATCGAGGAAAGCAGAAGAGTACATGAAGAAAAAATGGAAAGTCAGGGCATGGAAGAAAATGTACCGGACATACTTAAATAAAACAGGAGGACAAGAAAATGGGAAAAATGATTTATCTGGACAATGCAGCAACAACTAAAACAGCACCGGAGGTTGTCCAGGCAATGCTGCCATATTTTTCAGAATATTATGGCAACCCGTCCAGTATTTATGATTTTGCAGGCAAGAGCAAAGAGGCGATCACCAAAGGAAGAGAGCAGATCGCAGAAGTTCTTGGAGCAAAGAAAGAAGAAATTTATTTCACAGCAGGTGGTTCCGAGTCTGATAACTGGGCTCTGAAGGCTACCTTTGAGGCATATAAAGCAAAAGGAAACCACATCATCACAACAAAGATCGAGCATCATGCAATTCTCCATACCTGTGAATATCTGGAGAAACGCGGCGCAAAGATCACATATGTAGATGTAGACGAGAACGGTATTGTAAAACTGGATGAACTTGAGAAAGCAATCACACCGGAAACAATCCTGATTTCTGTAATGTTTGCAAACAACGAGATTGGTTCTATCCAGCCGATCAAGGAAATCGGACGTATCGCAAAAGAGCATGGAGTGCTTTTCCACACAGATGCTGTTCAGGCATTCTGTCAGGTTCCGATCAATGTGGATGAATGCAATATTGATATGTTAAGCTCCAGCGGACATAAGATCAATGGACCAAAAGGAATCGGTTTCCTCTACATTCGTAAGGGTGTAAAAATCCGTTCCTTTGTACATGGCGGTGCACAGGAACGTAAACGTCGTGCAGGTACAGAGAATGTGCCGGGAATCGTTGGATACGGTGCAGCAGCAGCACGTGCAAATGCATCCATGAAAGAACGTACTGACAAAGAAATCGCTATCAGAGATCATCTGATCCACAGAATTGAGACAGAGATTCCTTATGTAAAAGTAAACGGTGACCGTATAAAACGTCTTCCGAATAACGTAAATGTCAGCTTCCAGTTTGTTGAGGGCGAATCTCTCCTGCTGATGCTGGATAATTATGGAATCTGTGCATCCAGCGGATCTGCCTGTACATCAGGTTCTCTTGATCCGTCCCATGTACTTCTTGCAATCGGACTTCCGCACGAGATTGCACATGGTTCTCTGCGTATGACACTCAGTGAAGAGACAACAATGGAAGATGTAGATTTCGTAGTGGACAGATTGAAAGAAATTGTAGCGCACTTAAGAAGCATGTCTCCATTATATGAAGATTTCATGAAAAAACAGAATAAATAACAAAACAGAAGATAATTGTTTGTATTTTTGCAGTTACAACAGAAATAATATTAAAAGAAAGTCAGGATAACAGGAGGAAACACAAATGGCTTACAGTGAAAAAGTAATGGATCATTTTCAGCATCCGCGTAATGTAGGAGAAATAGAGAACGCAAGTGGCGTAGGTACAGTGGGAAATGCAAAATGCGGTGATATCATGAGGATTTTTCTTGATATCGATGATGAAACACATATCATCAAAGACTGCAAATTCAAAACATTCGGATGTGGTGCGGCAGTTGCAACCAGCAGCATGGCAACAGAGATGGTAATGGGAAAAACCATCGAAGAAGCTATGGAAGTTACAAATAAGGCAGTTATGGAAGCCCTGGACGGACTTCCGCCTGTAAAAGTACACTGCTCCCTGCTTGCAGAGGAAGCAATCCATGCGGCTCTGTGGGATTATGCACAGAAGCATCATATTGAGATTAAAGGTCTTAAGAAACCAAAGTCTGATATTCACGAAGGCGAAGAAGCAGAGGAAGAAGAATATTGATTATAGCAAAAAATCTGAATCTGTTTGTAATCTGAAATCGTTATTTATAAAGAAGGGGCGGGTGATACTCATCATCTGCCCTGTGCTTTATATTATGGCATTATATGATACCAGGGACAAAAGATATTTTGTGAAGCAGTTCCCGCAATTTTTATTATATGATGCTGCTATAAATATTTTCTGCAGGAGGTAGAAATGACAGGACTTACAAATGAACAGGTGCAGGAGAGGATTGCAGAAGGAAAAGTTAATGTCAACGAGAACCCGAATACCAGAACCTACAAGCAGATCATTTTGGAAAACACGCTCACATTTTTTAACTTTTTAAATATTGCATTGCTTGTTCTGGTGCTTTTTGTGAGATCTTATAAGAACTCCATGTTTATGGGAATCATTCTGATCAATACAGTGATAGGTATTATTCAGGAAATCAGAGCAAAGAAGACGATTGACAAACTTGCAATCCTTACAGAGAGTAAAACAGTAGTTTTGCGTGAGGGGAAGAAATGGAGTATTTCCACAGAGAAACTTGTTCTGGATGATCTGATCTTTCTGAAAACAGGAGATCAGGTTCCGGCTGACGTAAAGGTACTGGAGGGAACTGTAGAAGTAAACGAGTCTCTACTCACCGGTGAGTCGGACAATCTGTCCAAAAGCCAGGGAGACGAACTTTTTTCAGGAAGCTTTGTGACATCAGGGGAAGCTTGCTGTCAGGTAATCCATGTTGGAAAAGATAATTATGCATCGCAGATCACAAGTGAAGCAAAGGAATTTAAACGTCATAATTCGGAACTTCGCAATTCTCTGAATGCGATTCTGAAGGTGATCAGTATCATTATCGTGCCTCTTGGTGCCATGTTGTTTTACAAGCAATATATGATCGTAGGAGATACACTGAAGGATTCTGTGGTAAATATGGTTGCCGCAGTACTTGGAATGATCCCGGAAGGCCTGGTACTTCTGACAAGTGTGGCACTAACATTGGGTTCTATGGTTCTTGCTACAAAGAAGACACTTGTGCAGGAGCTTTACTGTATTGAAACGCTGGCGAGAGTTGACACGCTCTGTCTGGATAAGACCGGTACGATCACAGAAGGTACCATGAAGGTTGAAGATGTGCAGTTGTATGATACAGCACGGACAACTGTTGTACAACATACAGCAAAATTTGATCCGGAAACAGGGGAGCCTGTTCAGAATGTGTCAGCATTAAAACCGGAGGTTACGGTATCAGCAGAGAAGGAAAACGGACAGATACAGGAAACAGTAAATTTAGAAACGGTATCTCAGGAAGAAAGACAGAAGATTCAGGAAATTGACCACATTATGGGAAATATGATGTCAGTTCTTCATGATCAGAATGCAACAGCAGATGCGCTGAGAAAGCGCTTTCCTTCAAGAAATGACCTGAAACTGATCCATGCCATTCCTTTCTCCTCAGACAGGAAATACAGTGGTGCTGTTTTTGAAGGAAGAGGAACTTATCTGATGGGAGCTGCACAGTTCCTTTTTCCGGAAGGAAATGAAGAACTTCTGGAACATTGTAGCAGTTACGCACAGGAGGGATACCGTATCCTTGTTCTGGCTCACAGTGAACAGGAGACGAAAGGAACGGAACGCCCGACAGGACTTGAACCGTTGGGACTGTTTCTCATCACTGACGTGATACGTGAGGAAGCACCGGATACTCTGGCTTTTTTTGACAGCCAGGGAGTTGACCTTAAAGTTATCTCAGGAGATGATCCTGTGACTGTCTCTGCGATTGCAAAGAAAGCAGGACTGAAAAATGCCAATCATTATATCGATGCAACAACAATCAAAACTTCGGAAGAAATGCAGCGTGCAGTTGCAGAGTGCAGTGTATTCGGGCGTGTAACACCACAGCAGAAGAAACAGATGGTACAGGCTCTTCAGTCACAGAAGCATACAGTTGCGATGACCGGTGACGGTGTAAATGACGTACTTGCACTCAAGGAAGCAGACTGCAGTATTGCCATGGCAGCAGGAAGCGATGCAGCTAAAAATATTGCAAATGTCGTTCTTCTTGATTCTAATTTCGGGGCAATGCCTCATATTGTAAATCAGGGCCGTCGTGTTGTAAACAATATCAGAAGTGCGGCATCCATGTTTCTGATCAAAACAATTTTTTCTGTTTTATTGTCATTGATCACAATTTTCTTTGGAGATGCATATCCCTTTGAACCAATCCAGATGTCACTGATCAGTGCCTGCGCAGTGGGAATTCCTACATTTCTTCTGACACAGGAAAATAATTACAATAAGATTGACCATACATTCCTGAGGCACGTATTTATGAATGCATTTCCTGCGGCAGTAACCATTACAGGATGTGTATTTACGATCATGCTGGTCTGTCAGGATGTATACCATTCCAACGTCATGCTTAATACAGCCTGTGTTCTGGTTACGGGGTGGAACTATATGTCTGCACTGCGTACAGTTTATTCGCCGCTGAACACATACAGAAAAGTGATCATTTATGGAATGCAGTTTGCATTTTTTATAAGTGCGGTTGTATTGCAGGATTTGCTGACATTGGGTTCTCTGGAATTTGGAATGATCATTCTGGTATTTGTACTGATGACATTCTCTCCAATCCTGATCGAAACTATTACAGAATGGATCAGGAGGATTTATGAGAAGTCACTGGACAGAGAAGATGAAAATAAAGGATTTTTTGCAAGATTTTTGGAAAGAGTCCAGAAGTAAAAAACGAGGACAATCTGTAAAATATGCAGATTGTCCTCGTTTGCATTATGCGGTCTGCGTTATGCAGATTAATGGTTTATTTCTTTCTGCACAGCCAGAAGCATCCAAATGCAGGGATCATAACACCTTTAGCTTCCATCTCATGTCCTGAGATAAGATCAGTGTATATGCCGTCATCTTCGTTGATCCATGCAACCTTATCCTGATCGCTGAAGTTATAGATTCCGATGAATTTCTCCTCTGCATTTTCGCGTACGATTGCAAGGATAGAAGAATCCCAGGTATCGATTGTACGAAGATCAGCTGTTGTATCAAAAACGCTGTGTGAACTTCTGATATGTTCCAGATGATCCAGTGCGTGGAAAAGTTTTCCCTGTACTGTATCTGCGATATTTCTGTTTGGAGCAAGTGACCAGTTGAATTCTCCTCTGTGAAGATAGCGGGAATCAACTGCCTTATCAGGATCATCTTTATAAGAATAGTCGTTTACCTGACCAATCTCATCTCCACTGTAGATTACAGGGATACCTGACTGGGAAAGCATAAATGCATGAAGTGTGATGTCATAGCGCACACTTCTGTCAACACCAGCTACATTTCCTTCAAAAACCATATTTCTCAATGCCGCACAGAGATGCGGTAGTACCGCAAAGTCTTGCATCACCCAGACGCGGGTCATCATTGTAAAGTTCACCGCGGCCAAATGTATCCGGATATTTGCCTGTAAAGAAATCATTCAGGAATTTCTTATGAGAAACCTCATCGATTGAGAAATTCTTCAGGAAATCATAATCCAGTCCCCAGCCAATATCATCGTGGCAACGCAGATAATTCTGGAAGATGTATTCTTTTGGAAGAGATCCCAGAATATCCAGCTGTCTGCGAAGCAGAGATACATCTTTGGTTGCAACTGTGTGCCAGGTGCTTGCCATAGTAGTAACGTTATACAGGATATGGCATTCCGGCTTTTCAAGTGTACCGAAATATGGAACAACTTTTTCAGGAGCCATGACAACCTCTCCGAGAAGAAGGACTCCCGGGCACACGATCTCGCAGATCATACGCATCATACGTACGATTGTGTGAACCTGTGGCAGGTTGCGGCAGTTTGTTCCAAGCTGCTTCCAGATATAAGGAACTGCATCGAGACGTACGATGTCAACACCCTGGTTTGCCAGATATAACATATTGTAGACCATTTCGTTAAACACAACAGGATTTCTGTAGTTTAAATCCCACTGGTATGGATAGAAAGTAGTCATGACATGCTTGTGAAGGTCATCCAGCCATGTAAAGTTGCCCGGTGCGGTAGTTGGGAATACCTGTGGACAGGTCTTCTCATAGAGAGCAGGAACATCGTAGGTATCAAAGAAGAAATAACGGTCCTGGTATTCTTTTTCACCTGCGCGAGCCCGTTTTGCCCACTCATGCTCTTCGGAAGTATGGTTCATAACGAAATCAAGGCAGATGTTGATGCCGCGTTCATGGCATTTGGAGGTAAGCTCTGAAAAGTCCTCCATAGTACCAAGCTCAGGCTGCACTGTGCGGAAGTCAGCTACTGCGTAACCACCGTCACTTTTTCCTTTCGGAGATGCGAGCAGAGGCATCAGATGAAGATAATTGACATTGCATTCTTCCACATAATCCAGATGTTCCTCCAGACCTTTTAAAGTATGTGCAAAATTGTTTACATACATCATCATGCCTACAAGGTCATTGCGTTTATACCAGTCCGGATCAGCCTCACGCTTTTTATCAGATGCCTTTAATGCTGAATTTCTGCTGTTATAGAAAGCTTCCATATTAGAAGTAAGATCATGCAGATAGGTCATGACATCATCACGATCCTGATATAATTCGCAATATAACCATTTCAGCTCATCATAATGTTTCTGAAAACGTTCGTTATATAAAGTAAGATCAACAGGAACGTCCAGTTTAACAGGTTCCACTTTGGAAGTCTCGACCTTAACAGGTTCTACTTTGGAAGTCTCGACCTTAACAGGTTCCACTTTGGAAGTCTCGACCTTAACAGGTTCTACTTTAGAAGTCTCGACCTTAACAGGTTCCACTTTGGAAGTCTCGACCTTAACAGGTTCTACTTTAGAAGTTTCAACTCTGACAGGCTCAGTTTTGGAAGTAGTCACTTGTAAAATTTCTGATTCCTGCTTTCTGACTGTTGATGAAGAACGTTTCTTCTGGAGTCTTTTTTTAGCCATAATATTCCTCCCTGGTTTATGAAAAATACAGTAACCGGGCAGTGTCGGGACATATAAAACATAAATATGGAGACACCGGACAGTTACGAATATATACAGAAAGCTGCAATTTCCATATCTGCTGTCAGTTTTTTATCATGATCAGCTATGATGCAGACCAGAGAAACAGTATTTGGAGCAGTTTGGAAATCGGGCTTCTGAAATCATATGTAATATTATATTATAGGAACTGCCATATAGGCAAGTACTGACACGTTTTACAGAGAAATAAATTCCGGTTTACGGTCTTTGAAGATTGTATAGTAACGAAAACCACAGGCTTCCAGTACACTGGCAGCTTTATCAAATGCACAGGCGATTTTATCCGGAGTATGCGCATCTGCTCCGATGGTGATGATCTCTCCGCCAAGTTCTCTATAGCGCCTTATTACGGCAGTACATGGATTGGGTTCTCCAAGACCATAATGATATCCGCCTGTATTAAGTTCGATGCCTTTTCCCATGGAAATCAGTTTCTTCAGAATCTCATCCAAAATATCTTTATACCGTCCGTAAGAATATTCCCGGTTCTTGTTAGGACCATAACGGACAACATAATCAATATGTCCGTAAACGTCAAATCCGTCATATGCGGAAATGTTTTCAAGAATGGATTCAAAATATTCCATATAACATAAAAATTCCTTACGTCCTTCAAAAAATTCCGGGTAATAAGGATCATACCCATGGACAAGATGGGATGAACCGATAACGAAATCAAAAGGTGTCTGAGAGAGAAGTGAGTCAAAATATTCTCCCAGATGCATCTGCAGTCCCAGTTCAATTCCGAAACGTACCTGAATTTTATCCTTATACATATCTGAAAGTTCAGCCAGCTTTTCTTTGTAAGCCGGAATATCCAGAGAAAAATCCAGATTGTCCGGAGTAACAGGGTAATCCGGATCCAGATGTTCCGTAAAAGTAATTCCCTGTAGTCCCGTTTCAACAGCGCGATGGATCATAACTTCCATAGGCGTATCCGAGTCAGCAGAAAAAGAAGAGTGCATATGACAATCCCACAATATTTGTCTGCCCATAATTTCAGTCCTTTCTTCTGTAAAAACAGTACTGTTATATTTGCGTGTGATATATTATAAATGAATACTGTGTCCTCTTAAATGGATATATCTGCACCTGAAATATCACAATTACAGGCCCGGATCAGTGTATTCATAAAGCACTGTATACACAGTATAACATATAATTTACATTTTTTACTTAATTTTTATCTGTTTTTTGGAAAATGGTCTTGAATTTTTGTTTAGAATTATGTACAATACATTACAGGTTGATGATTCTTTAACAAACAAAGGATTACCATAATTAACCACTTAATTCATAGGAGGAATTTTATCATGGCAGTAAAAGTTGCAATTAATGGTTTTGGACGTATTGGACGTCTTGCATTCCGTCAGATGTTTGGAGCAGAAGGATTTGAAATCGTAGCAATCAACGATTTAACATCTCCTAAAATGCTTGCTCACTTATTAAAATATGATTCAACACAGGGAAAATATGCTCTTGCAGATACAGTAACAGCAGGAGAAGATTCCATCACAGTTGACGGAAAAGAAATCAAAATTTACGCAAAAGCTAACGCTGCTGAACTTCCATGGGGAGAAATCGGTGTAGACGTAGTTCTTGAGTGTACAGGATTCTATACATCCAAAGACAAAGCTCAGGCTCATATCGATGCAGGTGCTAAACACGTTATCATTTCCGCTCCGGCTGGAAACGATCTTAAGACAATCGTTTACAATGTAAACCATGAAACTCTTACAAAAGAAGATCACATCATCTCCGCAGCTTCCTGTACAACAAACTGCTTAGCTCCAATGGCTAAAGCATTAAATGATCTTGCTGCAATCAAATCCGGTATCATGTGCACAATCCACGCTTACACAGGCGATCAGATGACACTTGACGGACCACAGAGAAAAGGTGATTTAAGAAGATCTCGTGCAGCTGCAGTTAACATCGTTCCTAACAGCACAGGTGCTGCTAAAGCTATCGGTCTTGTTATTCCGGAACTGAACGGTAAACTTATCGGATCTGCTCAGCGTGTTCCTACCCCAACAGGTTCTACAACAATCTTAACAGCAGTTGTTGAAGGAAACGTAACAAAAGAACAGATCAACGCAGCTATGAAAGCAGCTTCTAATGAATCCTTCGGATACAACGAAGATGAAATCGTATCCAGCGATATCGTTGGTATGAGATTTGGTTCTCTGTTCGATGCTACTCAGACAATGGTTCTTCCACTTGAGAATGGCACAACAGAAGTACAGGTAGTTTCCTGGTATGACAACGAGAACTCCTACACAAGCCAGATGGTTCGTACAATCAAACACTTTGGTAAATTACTGAACGCTTAATTTTCAGTAAGTGTAAAGGAATAGACTCCAACGAAGGGTCCGGTCTGATTTGGACCGGACCCTTTTCGCGTGGTCTGGAATGACAGCAGGAAATCAATAAGTTACTGTTTACAGATATGCAGTAACTGTTAAAGAATATTATTAAGGAGGCACCACAAATGCTGAATAAAAAATCTGTTGATGATATCAATGTAAAAGGCAAAAAAGTTCTTGTAAGATGTGACTTCAATGTTCCTCTTCAGGATGGAAAGATCACAGATGAGAACCGTCTGGTTGCAGCTCTTCCTACAATCAAGAAGCTGATCGCTGACGGCGGAAAGGTTATTCTCTGCTCCCACCTTGGAAAACCGAAGGGAGAGTCGAAACCGGAATTATCTCTTGCACCGGTTGCAAAACGTCTTTCCGAATTATTAGGACAGGAAGTTAAGTTTGCAGCAGATCCTGAAGTAGTAGGACCTAACGCAAAAGCAGCAGTAGCTGAGATGAAAGACGGAGATGTTATCTTACTTGAGAACACACGTTATCGCGCAGAAGAAACAAAGAACGGAGACGAATTCAGCAAAGAACTTGCTTCTCTTTGTGATGTATTTGTTAATGATGCATTTGGTACAGCTCACAGAGCACACTGCTCTAATGTTGGTGTGACCAAATATGTTGATACAGCAGTTGTTGGTTACTTAATGCAGAAGGAAATCGATTTCCTTGGAAATGCAGTGAACAATCCTGAGAGACCGTTTGTTGCCATCCTTGGCGGAGCTAAGGTTTCCAGTAAGATTTCTGTAATCAATAACCTTCTTGATAAAGTAGATACTCTTATCATTGGTGGTGGTATGTCTTACACATTCTCAAAAGCTATGGGTGGACATATCGGAACATCTCTTTGTGAGGATGATTATCTTCAGTATGCATTGGACATGATGAAGAAAGCAGAAGACAAAGGTGTGAAACTTCTTCTTCCGTTAGATAACAGAATCGGTGATAACTTCTCTAATGACTGTAATATCCAGGTTGTTAAACGTGGTGAGATTCCGGACGGATGGGAAGGAATGGATATCGGACCGGAAACAGAGAAGCTTTTCGGTGACGCAGTAAAAGATGCTAAGACAGTTGTATGGAACGGACCGATGGGCTGCTTCGAAATGCCAAACTTCGCTCATGGTACAGAAGCTGTTGCAAAAGCACTTGCTGAAACAGATGCCACAACTATTATCGGTGGTGGTGATTCTGCAGCTGCAGTTAACATCCTTGGTTATGGCGACAAGATGACACACATCTCCACAGGTGGCGGTGCATCTCTTGAATTCCTGGAAGGAAAAGAACTCCCGGGTGTTGCAGCAGCAAACGATAAATAAGAATATAATAACATCCCACAGGGATACTAAGGAGATAAATCATCATGGCAAGAAAGAAAATTATCGCTGGTAACTGGAAAATGAACATGACACCAAGCGAAGCCGTTAAATTAGTAGAAACATTAAAACCATTAGTAGTTAACGATGAAGTAGACGTAGTATTCTGCGTACCTGCAATCGATATCATCCCGGTTGTAGAAGCTGCTAAGGGAACAAACATCCAGGTTGGTGCTGAGAACATGTACTTTGAAGAGAAAGGTGCATACACAGGAGAAATCTCCCCTGCAATGCTCGTAGATGCCGGAGTTAAATATGTTGTTCTCGGGCATTCCGAAAGAAGAGAATACTTCGGAGAAACAAACGAAGATGTTAACAAGAAAGTTCTCAAAGCTTTCGAACATGGAATTACACCTATCATGTGCTGTGGCGAAACTCTTACTCAGAGAGAACAGGGCGTGACAATGGATTTCATCCGTCAGCAGGTTAAAGTTGGATTCCAGGGTGTTACAGCAGATCAGGCTAAGACAGCAGTTATCGCTTACGAGCCAATCTGGGCAATCGGAACAGGTAAAACAGCTACAACTGAGCAGGCTCAGGAAGTATGCGCAGGTATTCGTGCATGCATCGCTGAAATCTATGATGAAGCAACAGCAGAAGCAATCCGTATCCAGTATGGCGGATCTGTAAATCCTGCAACAGCACCTGACTTATTCGTTCAGAACGATATCGATGGCGGCCTTGTAGGTGGCGCTTCTCTGAAAGCTGATTTCGGAAAGATCGTAAACTACAAATAAGAATAAAAAACTGATTATAAGCAGATAATCTTTGTGTCCAAACGAGAAATAATATAATGCCCCTGAATACAGGAAAATTGGTAATTTTACTGATTGGATTGTGTTCAGGGGATTGTTATAGTTGAAGCAGGTAAGTTACCTGCTCTAATTGCTGTTGCGAATATTTGTTTGGCTATGTCAGACACATAGTATCTTATGAAATTAATATGTATAAAGAAAAAGACAGCTTCATTACTGAAACTGTCTTTTTTATCTGGTGTAAAAATCTGCTGTAAGCTGTTTCTTTTGTACTTTGGGTCAATCTCTTTTGTACGAAAGGAATGCCTCGATACTTTTGTATTTTGACTATTTATCAGGTGTATTTAGTTCATGTATTTTATCTTTTGTATTTTGGAGTATTTCTGAGTTTTTATCCTTGGTGATATAAATTTTTTTCTCTTTGGCAATTCGATGATTTTCTCTTTTGTATGTACAAACTATATCATATTTTTCTACATTCGTCTACAAGTTTCAACAGAAATCAGTCAAAAACATTTCGACAGAATCCCTGCTTTTTCGACATTCGGAGAGGAAATTGACAGATAAATAAAGATTGTCTGATTGCGGGAATCCATTTTCGCTGATATAATGTAAAAAATGTGTAATTATAGAAAGCAGGTTAATATTTTATGGAAGAAAAAGTAACAAAATGTAGTGTATCAAAGAAATGCGGAAGCTGCCAGTATCAGGGTGTTCCTTATAAAGAACAGCTTGCCGCCAAGCAGAAAAGGATGAAGAAGCTTCTTGGAAAGTTTGCAAATGTAAAACCAATCATTGGAATGGATGATCCCTTTTATTATAGAAATAAAGTTCATGCAGTATTTGACAGGGATAAAAAAGGTAATATTATCTGTGGAACCTACGAAGCGAAAACACATAAGGTTGTTCCGATAGAAGAGTGCATGATCGAGGATAAGATCAGTCAGGAAATCATCCGTACAATTCGGGATATGCTGAAATCTTTTAGAATCAAAACATATGATGAGGACACAGGATATGGACTTTTGCGCCATGTGCTGGTGAGAAGAGGGTTTTTCACAGATGAGATCATGGTGGTTATTGTGATTGGTTCCCCGATCTTTCCTTCAAAAAATAATTTTGTGAAAGCTCTGAGAAAGAAATACCCACAGATTACAACAGTTGTGCTTAACGTCAATGATAAGAAGACCAGTATGGTACTGGGTGAGCGTGATATCGTCATTTATGGAAAAGGATATATCCGGGATACGCTCTGCGGATGTACATTCCGCATTTCTCCGCAGTCTTTTTATCAGGTAAATCCTGTACAGACAGAAATTCTGTATAAGACAGCAATTGAATATGCGGGGCTTGGACGAAAAGAAACAGTGATAGATGCATACTGCGGAATAGGAACAATCGGACTTGTAGCTGCAAAGCGGGCAAAGAATGTCATTGGTGTGGAATTAAATCCGGATGCAGTCCGCGATGCCAGAATCAATGCAAAGGAAAATAAGATTACAAATGCACGTTTCTATCAGGGAGATGCAGGAGAATTTATGGAAAACATGGCAGAAAACGGAGAACATGCAGATGTTGTGTTTATGGATCCGCCACGTACCGGCAGTGATAAAAAGTTTATGTCCTCTGTTATCAAACTGAATCCATCAAGAATCGTATATATCTCCTGTGGACCGGAAACACTGGCAAGAGATCTGGAGTATTTGACAAAACATGGCTATGATGTGAGAAAAATACAGCCGGTAGATATGTTCAGTTTTACAGACCATTGTGAAAATATTTGTCTTTTGACGAAAAAATTTGAGAAATAGACGAAAAATCAAAACGAATACAAATACTAAAAGAATATAAATACCAAAAGAAAAGGAAGGTTTCATGGAAATAAGAAAAGCATCAGTGCAGGATCTTGGGCAGATCATGCAAGTTTATGATAAAGCCCGCAAATTTATGAGAGAAAATGGCAATGCAGAACAGTGGGGTGAAGATTACCCCTCAGCAGAACTGATAGAGCATGATATTGATAAAATGTATCTGTGCATGTCAGAAGGGCGGATTGCCTGTGTTTTCTATTATGCGGCGGAAGAAGATGAAGATTATAAAGAAATTAATGGAAAATGGCTGAATGAAGAACCCTATGGAGTAGTTCACAGGGTAGCGTCCACAGGAATAGTAAGAGGAGCCGCATCATTCTGTCTGGACTGGGCCTATGCTCAGACACTGAATCTCCGTATGGATACATACAGCGATAACATCCCCATGCAGAAACTTCTGGAAAAATGCGGATTTCAGTACTGCGGTTCATTTGAACGTCTGGGAATGGATAAATGGATGGCATACCAGAAAATATAATAAACAAGTCCCTATCTGTTTCAACTGTAAGAGACAGATGGGGACTTTAAGGTTATTGATTGCTGTAGTTGGAGGTATCCATCAGAAGAAATCCGGTCTTTTACAGATTCTCAACAATCTGGCGTGCTACATATACACCGCTTGCAGAAGCATGGGACAGGGAATGGGTTACACCGCTTCCGTCTCCAATGATATACAGGCCTTTGTATCTGCTTTCCAGATTTTCATCAATATCAACTTCCATATTATAGAACTTAACCTCCACACCATAGAGGAGGGTGTCGTCATTAGCTGTCCCGGGAGCGATTTTATCCAGAGCATAAATCATTTCAATGATTCCGTCAAGGATACGTTTCGGGAGAACAAGACTCAGATCACCGGGAGTAGCTGCGAGAGTAGGTCGTACCATACCTTCTTCGATACGTGCAACCGTACTCCTTCTTCCGCGCACCAGATCGCCGAAACGCTGTACGATCACTCCGCCGCCCAGCATATTGGAAAGACGGGCAATGCTTTCGCCATATCCATTACTGTCTTTAAATGGCTCGGAGAAATGTTTGGCTACCAACAGTGCGAAGTTTGTATTTTCTGTCTGTTTGGACGGATCTTCATAGCTGTGTCCATTTGCTGTGACAATGCCGTTTGTATTTTCGTTTACAACGATGCCATAAGGATTCATACAGAAAGTCCTCACATTATCTTCGAATTTTTCTGTTCTGTAGACAATCTTACTCTCATACAGTTCGTCTGTCAGGTGTGAGAAGATAACAGCAGGAAGTTCTACACGTACACCCAGGTCTACCCGGTTTGATTTGGTTGGGATATCAAGTTCTTTACAGATCTGTTCCATCCATTTGCTTCCGCTTCTGCCTACGGATACAATGCATTTGCTGCAGTCAGTGGTATCATTCTTTGTGATGATACGGTATCTGTCTTCAAGTACTTCCAGACGTTCTACAGGAGTGTTGAAATGAAAATCAACATGCTCTTTTAATTTTGCATATAAGTTCTCAAGAACCACATAGTTAATGTCTGTTCCCAGATGACGTACGGAAGCATCCAGAAGCTTTAATTTGTTCTGCATACAAAGTTTTTTGAATTTGGTTCCGGCTGTAGAATACATTTTTGTGTCCTGTCCGCCGTAGGCAACATTGATCTCATCTACGTAACGCATCAGGTCAAGAGCGTCTTTCTTTCCAATATGTTCATAAAGTGTTCCGCCGAAATCATTTGTGATATTGTATTTGCCGTCAGAGAAAGCACCGGCACCGCCAAAGCCGCTCATAATGGCACAGGTTTTACATTTGATACAGGTTTTTACTTTGTCACCATCAATTGGGCAATGTCTTTTACTGAGAGGATTTCCAGCCTCAAAAACAGCAATCTTTAAATCGTTATTTTGCTTCATCAGTTCATAGGCAGAGAAAATACCGCCAGGTCCTGCGCCGATGATCACTACATCATATTTCATATATACTACGATCCTTTCAGGTAAAAATATTTTGTAAATCTGCAGCAAGTCTCCTGAACGCACTATTTAACTGATAAATTGCGAAGCGGATGATATTATGCGCCTGAAGAGAATGCCATAGATAAGTCTGCGTTACTGAGAACGAAGGAGACAGTAATAAGTATATCATAAATAAATGAAAAAATCTTATGTTTTTGTGAATGGACTTATAGGATAACATTATAAATAATGTTTTAACCGAATCAGGTAAGTCCCCTGTGGAGATTGCGAATATCCGCCTGACTTTCTGCAGGATATGATAAGCAAAATATATTATAGATATGAGAAGATATCAGGTTAGGGGTAAAATACCTTTTGACCTAACATCATGAGAAAGATAAAAAGAACAAATAGTTCTATAAAAGGGCACAACTACATCATATTGATGCTGAACCCGAAAAAATTATTTTTCCTCAGGTTCAGCATTATCCGGAATGTGTTCTACAATATCACCGAAATCGCAGTCAAGGATTGAACATAAGATATCAAGACTGCGGATTTCCACATTTTCATTATGACGGAGTTTATCCAGAAAAGAAGTGCTTATGCCATAGTGAGTGTACAGGGCATACTGGCTGATTTTCCGCTCCTTCATAGTCTTCCATAATTTTCTATAGCTTATCATATGTAATAACCGTCCGATTTGTTCTTGATTCATATTTATTATCGGGTTAAAATAGGTCTTGTAACAGTGTCTTTATAAAGACACTATTGAGAAGGAAAGTGATATAATGAAGACGATCAGAAAGATAATGGAAGGCGTGGCCGCAGCCTGCATATCAGTGGCAATGTATTACTGCTTCCTGAGTGGAGCCCCTGCCAGGGGGACAGAGAGAACTGTTTATATGATCCTGGATGGAATATTCTGTATTTCTGCCTGGGTGGCAGGAGTGGGGATATTATGGTATGTGAGATGGCTTCGCAGACGGAACAAAGAACTGGAAAATATGATAAAGATTTTGCTTAAAAATGCAGACAAACTTGACAAATAGGAAATTCTGCCATACTATAAAAACCAACGAAAACGAAAGGGGAATCCTGCAAAATGAATGAAAATGTCATCAAAGCCGCACTGTTAGGATTTGGAACAGTAGGAACAGGTGTATATAAGGTACTGAAGAATCAGGAAAAGGAAATGTCGGCCAAGATTGGCTGTAAAGTTGAGATAAAGAAAATCCTTGTGAGAAATATAGAGAAGGCAGCAGCGAAGATAGAAGATGCCTCTTTGCTCACCAGCCAGTGGGATGAGATTATAAATGATCCGGAGATTGAGATTGTGATTGAACTGATGGGTGGGATTAATCCTGCAAAAGAGTATATCCTTTCTGCATTAAAAGCCGGTAAGCATGTAGTCTCTGCAAACAAGGATCTGATCGCAGTACATGGTCATGAGCTTCTGGATGCGGCACATGAGAGTAAAGTGGATTTTCTGTTTGAAGCAGCAGTAGCAGGTGGTATTCCGATCATCAGACCATTGAAACAGTGTCTGGCAGGAAATCACATGACAGAAGTTATGGGTATTGTAAACGGAACCACAAACTTTATTCTGACAAAGATGACTCAGGAAGGTATGGAGTTTAAGGATGCCCTGGCACTTGCAACAGAACTTGGATATGCGGAGGCTGATCCGACTGCTGATATCGAAGGTCTGGATGCAGGACGTAAGGTAGCGATCCTTGCATCTGTGGCATTTAACTCACGTGTGGTATTTAACGATGTATATACAGAGGGAATTGCCAAGATCACATCAAAAGATATTCATTATGCGAAAGAAATGGGACGTGATATCAAGCTTCTGGGTGTTGCAAGAAACGAAGCAGACGGAATTGAAGCATATGTGTGCCCGATGCTGATCCCCAGTTCCCATCCGCTTGCAACTGTAAATGATTCCTATAATGCAGTATTTGTCCATGGAGATGCAGTGGAAGATGCCATGTTCTTCGGAAGAGGAGCAGGAGAACTTCCTACAGCCAGTGCAGTTGTGGGTGATGTATTTGATATTGTGAGAAATATTCTTGCAGGATGCTGCGGCAGAATCGGATGTACCTGTTACAAGAATATCCCTGTTAAGAAAATGGAAGATACACATAACCGTTATTTCCTCCGTCTCAAAGTAGAGGATCGCTGCGGTGTTCTTGCCGAGATGACTGCTATTTTTGCCAAATATCAGGTCAGTGTTGCACAGATTATCCAGAAAGATACCAAGGTGGAAGGGTGTGCGGAAGTAGTTGTGATCACTGAGAAGGTAAGAGAAGGTGATTTTAGAACTGCCATCGAAGAACTGAGAAACAGGGATTCCGTAAGAAAGATTTCAACGATCATTCGTGTATATGGAAAATAAGTTACTGTTCTTTTCATATATATAGTAATGAAAATGAAACAGATACAAAAAAAGAATTGAAAAATCCTGAGATTTTGATACTATATAAGAGATGTCAGATATAAAAGTTTTATTGTGCAGAGATGATCAGTTTTCTGCTCCTGATATCAGCAAAACAGTTATCAATTATGAATAAACATAAAAGGAGAACATTATGAGCAAAAAACCAACCGTATTAATGATTCTTGATGGATATGGTCTGAATGACAAAAAGGAAGGAAACGCTGTATATCTGGCTAAAACACCGGTTATGGACAAGCTGATGGCAGAATATCCATTTGTAAAAGGAAACGCAAGCGGACTGGCAGTAGGTCTTCCGGACGGACAGATGGGTAATTCTGAAGTAGGACATATGAATATGGGCGCAGGCCGTATCGTATATCAGGAACTTACCAGAATCACAAAAGAAATCCAGGACGGTGATTTCTTTAAGAATGAAGCTCTTCTTGCAGCAATGAAGAACGCAAAAGAGAATAATTCTGCAGTACATTTCATGGGACTTCTTTCTGATGGTGGTGTGCACAGTCATAATACACATCTTTATGGATTACTTGAGATGGCTAAGAGAGAGGGCGTTGAGAAGGTTTACGTACATTGTTTCCTTGACGGTCGTGACACACCTCCTGCATCAGGTAAAGAGTTTGTAGAGGCTCTTGAAGCAGAGATGAAGAAGATCGGTGTAGGTGAGATTGCTACTGTTTCCGGACGTTACTATGCGATGGATCGTGATAACCGCTGGGATCGTGTAGAACTGGCATATAATGCTCTTACATCAGGAGAAGGCGTAAAAGGAACAGATGCCCCGGCAGCAGTTCAGGCTTCCTATGATAATGATAAGACAGATGAGTTTGTTCTTCCTACAGTTATCGAGAAAGACGGACAGCCGACAGGTGTTGTATCTGATAAAGATTCTGTTGTATTCTTTAACTTCCGTCCTGACCGCGCACGTGAGATCACAAGAGCATTCTGTGATGATGATTTCCAGGGATTTGAAAGAAAAGCAAGACCACAGGTTACTTTCGTATGCTTTACAGATTACGATGATACCATTCAGAATAAACAGGTTGCATTCCACAAGGTTCAGCTTCACAATACATTTGGCGAGTATCTTGCAGCGCACAATATGACTCAGGCGCGTATTGCTGAAACAGAGAAATATGCACATGTTACATTCTTCTTCAATGGCGGTGTGGAAGAGCCGAACAAAGGAGAGGACAGAATCCTGGTTAAATCTCCGAAGGTTGCAACTTACGATCTTCAGCCGGAAATGAGTGCACCTCAGGTTTGCGGAAAACTGGTAGATGCGATCAAATCTGACAAATATGATGTGATTGTGATTAACTTTGCAAACCCGGATATGGTTGGACATACAGGCGTACAGGAAGCTGCCATCAAAGCAGTGGAAACTGTTGATGAATGTGTTGGCAAAGCAGTAGAGGCTCTTAAAGAAGTGGACGGACAGATGTTTATCTGTGCTGACCATGGAAATGCAGAACAGCTGATCGACTATGAGACAGGTGCTCCGTGGACTGCACATACAACAAATCCTGTACCATTCATTCTTGTAAATGCAGATCCGAAATACACACTGCGCGAGAACGGATGTCTTGCAGATATCGTTCCTACACTGATCCAGCTTATGGGAATGGAACAGCCTGTAGAAATGACAGGAAAATCTCTTCTTGTAGAGAAATAATATAATACAAAAACTGTGAGAACTGCTTGGCAGACATCAGCAGTTCGTGATATTGACGAAACCCTCTGACACAAATCAGAGGGTTTTTTGTCTGTTTTTGGTGATTATGTAGAAAATCATGGAATTAAAAAACACATCTTGAAATGGAAAAAATTTTCAACTATAATCGCTCTGATATCTGATAAAACAGATGTCGGAAACAGTAAATAAAGAGGATTAAAAAAGGATTGGGAGGGTTTATTGGAATGCAGACAGACATGACAGTTGGGAAACCAATGAAGATGATACTTGACTTTACGATACCTGTATTTATAGGTAATGTATTCCAGCAGTTTTACAACATGGCAGATGCCATAATCGTAGGAAAATTTGTAGGAACAAAAGGGCTGGCAGCGGTTGGTTCAACAGGAACGATCATGTTTCTGATCATAGGTTTTCTTACGGGACTGACAGCCGGTTTTACAGTTCTGACCTCACAGAAATTCGGTGCGGGAAAGATGGATGAGATGCGCCAGTCAGTGGGAAATGCGGCGTTACTTTCAATTATCATATCGGTTATAATGACGGCTGTCAGTATGGTGGGGATGCACTCGCTTCTGACATTAATGCATACACCGGAGGATATTTTTCTAGGATGCATATATCTACATTATGATCATATGCGGAGGTATTTTTGCACAGGTATTATATAATATCCTGGCCAGTATTCTGAGAGCACTGGGAAACAGTAAGACACCATTGTATTTTCTGATTCTGGCGGCACTTTTGAATATAGTACTTGACCTGGTGTTTATTATTGTTTTCCATATGGGAGTTGCAGGGGCTGCCTGGGCGACGATCACAGCACAGGGAGTATCCGGAGTGCTCTGTCTGATTTATATTATAAAATACGTACCGGAATTGAGACTGAAGGCGGATGACTGGAGATTTCGTTCAGAGATTGCCAAAAAAGAAATTCTTGTGGGCATTCCCATGGGACTGCAGTATTCCATCACTGCGATCGGAACCATGATGGTACAGTCTGCGCTGAATATTCTTGGTTCCTATGCAGTAGCGGCATTTACGGCAGGAAATAAGATTGAGAATATTTTTACCCAGGCATATGTTGCAATCGGAACAACAATGGCAACATATAATGCACAGAATATAGGAGCACGTAAACTGGACAGAGTCAGACAGGGATTTAACAGTGCGCATATTATAGGAATTACCTATGCTATTGTTACAGGTGTGATCATTTTCTTCTTTGGCAAATATCTGTCTTATCTGTTTATTTCAGATAATGCCGCAGAAGTCATTCCTATGGTTGATACTTATGTGAAATGCGTGGCAGTATTTTTCATACCACTTCACTTTGTCAATGCGCTCAGGAATGGTATCCAGGGTATGGGATACGGACTGCTTCCAATGCTTGCCGGTGTTGCAGAACTGGCAGGACGTGGAATCACTGCCATGATTGCGGCAGCTCATAAGAGTTACTTTGGAGCATGTATGGCCAGTCCGATGGCATGGGTGCTTGCAGGAGGACTTCTGATCATCATGTATTTCTATGTGATGAAGGATATGAAACGCAGACTTGGCCTGTAAAAATAAGAAAAATCACAAGGGATTTGCCAAAGAAAACATTTTTCGGGGATATTACCTGCAAACAGTAATAAAAAATGAGAAAAAGGTGAATAGTAGGTGCAAATTGGAAGAATTATGTTATAATGAAACATGCAGCGCAGGTTTATGTGATCAGTACATAAATTCTGTGTATTGTGAAGCGTATTATTAAGAATTATAGCAAGCCTCTTAATTAACCGAATCAACAGTAATATGATTCAAAAGTAATAGGCTTCAGGAAAAATGAACGGTAACATTTATGTTGAGGAGAAAATAGATGGGCAACAAAGAGGAAAAAAACAACACAGTCCCAAATGGCAGTAAGGAAACAACTGGCAGACGCCATAAATCCGCAAGACCGGGGAGAATTTCGTATGTACCGATCAATGATGAAGATCTTGCACCTTATGAACCACCTGTCCGAAAGAAGCATAAAGGATTGAAGATTACAGGAATCGCAGTGGCAATGGTTATTGTAAGCACCGGAGCTGCATATGCGGGTATGTCATATTATTATTCGGATAAATTCTTTGAAGGAACATCGATCAATGGTATTGACTGTTCGGGTAAAACTGCTTATGAGGCAGAACAGAAGATTGCGAAGACAGTAGAGAACTATTCCATAGAGGTTGATTCCAGAAATCTGGATCCGCAGACGATCAGCGGAGATCAGATCGGCTATAGTTATGTTTCTGATGGAAGTGTTCTGAAACTTTTGAAAGATCAGAAACCTTATGAATGGATCAGAGGTTTTTTTGAAAAGAAGAGCTATACAGCCGCTGAGAACACGACTTACGATAAAGAAAAGCTGAAAAAACAGGTGAAGGCACTTAACTGTGCACAGAAAGAGAATCAGGTAGCTCCTGAGAATGCATATGTCGCATATGGAGATTCGCAGTTTGAGATTGTTCCGGAGACAGAGGGAAGTAAGCTGGATTTGAAAAATGCTTATAACGTGCTTTCGGAAGCTGTTTCGGGAAATAAAACTTCGGTTGATTTCGACAGTGAGCCGGACGTGTATGTAAAAGCAGATATTACCAGCGACAATCCGGATCTGCAGGCGTCTCTTAATGCATGTAACAATTTCACAAAAGCAAGCATTACGTATACTTTTGGAGATGAAACGGAAACCCTGGATGGAAATACGATCAAGGACTGGCTGAATTTTGATGAAAAAGGACAGCTGATCATGGATGATACATCTTTCAGACAGCACATCGCAGATTATGTGGCGCAGCTTGCAGCGGCCCATGATACGGTGGGAACTGAAAGAGAGTTCCAGACAACAAGTGGGAGAACTGTCAGTGTATACGGTTCTGCATATGGATGGCAGATAGACCAGGTTTCAGAGGTTGCACAGCTGACACAGGAAATCCAGTCAGGGACACAGACAACCAGAGAGCCGGTTTATTCTATGACAGCCAATGCACATGGTTACAATGATATAGGAAATACTTATATTGAAGTGGATCTGTCCGAACAGCATATGTATTTCTACCAGAACGGAGAAGATATCTTTGAGTCAGATATTGTTTCCGGTGATATGAGATATTCTGACCGTCAGACTCCGGCCGGTATTTATACGATTTATTATAAGAAGAGCCCGGATGTGCTCAGAGGTAAACAGCTGGCAAATGGTAAATACGAATATGAACAGCCGGTAACGTACTGGATGCCGTTTAATGGCGGTATTGGTTTCCATGATGCAAACTGGCAGCCATACTTTGGTGGAGATCGTTTCATGGAAGGCGGTTCGCATGGATGTATCAATATGCCGCCGGAGAAAGCAGCAGAACTTTATAATATTATTGACTGCAATATTCCAATCGTATGTTTCTATTAATATTGATCAGGAATTACTTTTCTGTAATCTTTTAATTGGAGGCATTGAACAGTTTTCTGAAAATAAAAACAGGTATGGATATTCCGGGATCATTGTATGCGAAACAATAGTCCCGGATTTCTATAAAAAGAAAAAAGGTTCTGTATGGTAAAATGCAGAAAGAAAGGGGAAGGTTATGAATTTTGATTCTTTAAACATCATACTGACAATTGCCGCTTTCATAGTAGGAATAATGCTTCTGACAGGACATGGGGATATTTTCCTGAAAGGTGGAAACTCGGACATCAGTAAGAAGCTTTATGATGAAGAGAAGATGGCAAAAGCAAGTGGAGTTGCGCTTATTTTGATTGGCGTTGTTTCTGCTATAGATCTTTTTACTACAGCACTGGCCTTTAAAATAGCTTACATAGCAGCACTTCTGATCATTATTGTCGGGCTTGTGTGTTATTTGAAATTAAAATGTAAAAAATAATGAATAAGACAAGAAGGATCGAGATACGGTAAAATGTGTACGGTCCTTTTTATTTTTATGTATTAGCGTTTTTTTCTGTTTTGTGATAAAATGACATACAGGCCAAAATCCAATTGCCACAGGTAATCTGAAATGAATTTTGGCGGCGTTACTGAGAATGGAGTGAACAGTAAATAAACGAGGAAAAGATAAATTATGGTACTTGAAGAGATTGTGCGGCCTCTGGTAAAATGGTACAGGGATAATAAGAGGATTCTTCCATGGAGAGATAAGGACAATGCTTATTATACATGGGTGTCGGAGATTATGCTGCAGCAAACCAGAGTGGAGGCAGTGAAACCCTATTTTCAGAGATTTATCACAGAACTCCCGGATATTCAGTCACTGGCGGAATGTCCTGAAGAGAAACTTCTGAAGTTATGGGAGGGACTGGGATATTATAACCGCGTTCGGAACATGCAGGAAGCGGCGAAAACTGTAAAAGATGAATATAATGGCAGACTGCCTGAAGATTATCAGGCGCTTTTGTCGTTAAAGGGAATAGGAAGTTATACAGCCGGTGCCATTGCATCGATCGCATATGGGGAAAAGGTTCCGGCTGTAGACGGGAATGTACTGCGTGTGATTTCCAGAATTACAGAGAGTACGGAAGACATCAGCCGGCAGTCTGTCCGCAGAAAAATAGAACAGCAGGTTTCGCAGATCATGCCCTCAGATTGTCCGGGAGACTTTAATCAGGCACTGATGGAACTGGGAGCTGTGATATGTGTTCCCAACGGTCAGGCGAAATGTGCAGAATGTCCGATTGCATTTACCTGTCTGGCTCACAGACATGATAAAGCGGATATGATTCCTGTAAAAGCACCTAAGAAAGCCAGAACACAGGACAACAGGACTGTGTTTATCATTCAGGACGGAGAATGCACAGCTATCAGGAAAAGACCTGAGAAAGGACTTTTGGCAGGCTTATATGAACTGCCAAATATTCAGGGACATTTAAAAAGCGAAGATGCGCTTTTGTACGTAAAAGAGTTGGGACTTGATCCATTATATATAGAAGAACTTCCGCCTGCGAAACATATTTTCTCCCATATTGAATGGAGAATGCAGGCATACAGAATAAAGGTATCATCCCTAAAGACAACACAGGATAAAGAACTCATTTTTGTAAGTAAAGAACAGTCAGGTAAACAATACGCAATTCCATCTGCTTTTGGAGCGTATGCAAAGTATATCAAGGAGGAAACAAGATGAAACTGTTAAGTATTGCGATTCCATGTTATAATTCCCAGGATTATATGGAGAGTTGTATAGAGTCATTACTGGTGGGAGGAGAAGAAGTAGAGATTCTTATAGTAGATGACGGATCTTCTGACAGAACTGCTGAGATTGCAGATGACTATGCCAGGAAATATCCGACAATTGTAAAGGCAATCCATCAGGAAAATGGTGGTCATGGAGAAGCTGTCAATGCAGGGATCAGAAATGCTACAGGATTGTATTTCAAGGTAGTGGACAGTGATGACTGGGTAAATAAAGAAGCGTATGTACAGATTTTGAAAACTTTATATGAACTGCTCAGAGGTCCACAGACAGTTGACCTTCTGATCAGTAATTTTGTATATGAGAAACAGGGCGCAACCCGTAAGAAAATCATGCAGTACCGCAAATGCCTGCCGCAGGACAGAATATTTGGATGGGAAGAAGTGAAACACATGCCGAAAGGTAAATATCTTCTGATGCACTCCATGATCTATCGTACAAAACTGCTTCATGAATGCAATCTGGAACTGCCGAAGCATACATTTTATGTAGACAATCTATTTGCTTTTGAACCTCTTCCGTATGTAAAGAATCTGTATTATCTGGATGTGAATTTCTACCGTTATTTTATCGGGAGAGATGACCAGTCTGTAAATGAGAAAGTGATGATCAAACGTATTGACCAGCAGATCCGGGTAAACAAACTCATGGTAGATGCATATATCAACTGTAAAAATACAAATAAGCAGTTGAAAGCGTATATGTTCAGCTATCTGGATATTATTACAACTATTTCTTCCATTATGCTGATACGTGCCAATACAGAAGAGTCCCTTCAGAAGAAGAAAGAACTTCTGGAATATATCAGGACAGAGAATAAACAGGTATACAGAAAACTGCGTCACAGTCTTTTCGGAAGAGTCATGAACCTTCCGGGAAGAGGTGGAAGAAAAATGTCAGTGGCAGCCTACAAAATCAGCCAGAAATTCTATGGATTTAACTGATGCGTAAAAGCTTCACATCCGGATATCGGTTTTGGGAAAATATTTTATGAAATTGTTATAACTGTAAAAAAAGCAGAATCTCTGAAAGACAAAAATGTACTTCAAAGATTCTGCTTTTTTTAAATCTTTCTAATTCTCGCTCTTTTTCTCTTTACTTCTCTAAAGCAGACAGATTCAGAAGAAACGGAAACTCTTCTCGGATAAAAAACCAGAAAGCCAAACAATGCAAGTGTTGCACCCATGCATACATCAATCACAGAATGCTGTTTCAGGAACATGGTGGACATGATGATCAGCGCGGTCAGGGTAAAGGATGCTGCTTTTATAAATTTTTTATTTCGCAGTGTTTCGCAGTTTGTAAGCGACATATGGATTGCAAGAGAGTTGAACACATGAATGCTGGGCAGGATATTCGTAGGAGTATCTGTACTGTACAGCCATTTTACTATATCTGTGAAGATATTGTCTCTTGGAAATTCGGTCGGACGTATGTGCTGAGCATTTGGATAAACATAGGAAACAATCAGGAAAACAGTCATTCCCATCATAAGATTAAATGCCAGCTGATAGTATTCATGTTTGTTTTTGTTAAAAAATATAAAATAAATCACAGCCAGAATCATGTATGGAAACCACAGCATATAAGGAACGATAAAGAACTCACAAAATGGAATCCAGTCATCAAATACTGTATGTACGATATGATAGCTGTGAACCGGTCTGTGCTCCAGGTAACTGAAGAGCAGGATATAAATGATGCTGTAAACAGCAATCACAAGTCCATGCCGGTATTTGGAAATAAAACGTTTCAAAATTTCACCTTCTTTGGAGAATTATTTCATACCATACCATATCATAACATCTTCATACTGCTTTTACAAATAAATTTTCTCATAAAGTATATAAAAATTTTATAAAAAAATTCTCAATAAAGTGTAGCGTTTTACAAAGTTTTAACATAAAGCAGAACAAAGATTTTACGGCTTTTTATTATACTGATATCAACTGAGCCGGAGAAATTATAGTGATTTTCGAAAATGTCATGTTGTTTCCGGAGATTGTATACTGGTTTCGGCTTATGGCATTCAGCAAATAATTGTAAATGGAGAACAAAAAAATGATATATTTGGTAGAAGATGATGAGAGTATACGTGAACTGGTGATTTATACATTGAAAAGTCAGGGATTTGAAGCAAAAGGATTTGAAAGACCTTCTCACTTCTGGAAAGCCATGGAAAAGGAAGAACCTGCACTTTTGCTCCTTGATGTGATGCTGCCGGAAGAGGATGGGATTTCCATATTGAAGAAATTGCGTATGCGTCCGGATACACGTAAACTTCCTATTATCATGCTGACAGCAAAAAGCAGTGAATATGATACAGTGGTAGGTCTTGACAGCGGGGCAGATGACTATATTCCAAAACCATTCCGCATGATGGAACTGATCTCAAGGATCCGCGCATTATTAAGAAGAGCAGAAGATGACGGCGCAGAAGAATATCAGACAGGAAACCTTTATGTCTGCCCTTCCAGACATATTGCAACTGTAGATAAAAAGAATGTAAATCTTACATTAAAAGAATATGAAGTATTATGTCTGCTTCTGAAAAACAGCGGAACTGTACTTTCCAGAACCCAGCTTCTGAATCAGGTCTGGGGGTATGAATTCGACGGAGAGAGCAGAACCGTTGATGTACATATCCGAACACTGAGACAAAAACTGGGAAGTGCCGGTGAGCTGGTGGAGACAGTTCGCGGAGTCGGATATAAAATTAATATGAAATAAAGTTAAAGAATAACTGGAAACAGGAATTTATCTATGCTATACTTTTAAATATGAGAATTGCAGGAGTTGCAAAGAGCAAAGCAAAATAGCTTTTGATCCTGACATCTTAAATATAAGCAGATGCCAAAAATAAATGGACAGCTGCCCGAAATCAACGGTCAGGGATATCAGAAACCCTGACTGTAGATTTTTATAAGGAGTTATTTATTTTATGAAATCATTAGTAATAGCAGAGAAACCTTCTGTTGCCAGAGATATTGCCAGAGTACTTCACTGTACACAGAAAGGAAATGGTACTCTTGAGGGAAAAGATTACGTAGTCACCTGGGCACTTGGACACCTTGTTACGCTGGCAGATCCTGAGGAATACGATAAGAAGTATATGAAATGGGAAATATCCACACTTCCCATGATGCCGGATCGAATGAAGCTGGTAGTTATTCGACAGACCGGTAAACAGTACAATGCAGTAAAAACGCAGCTGTACAGAAAAGACATAAACGATATTATAATAGCCACAGATGCCGGAAGAGAAGGTGAACTGGTAGCCCGCTGGATTCTTGACAAAGCGGACTGTCATAAACCAATCCGCAGACTGTGGATTTCTTCAGTTACAGACAAAGCTATCAAAGAAGGATTCGGAAATCTGAAAAACGGACATGAGTATGATAATCTGTACAGAGCAGCTGTGGCAAGAGCGGAAGCTGACTGGCTGGTGGGAATGAACGGTACAAGGGCACTTACCTGTAAATATAATGCCCAGCTTTCCTGCGGGCGTGTACAGACTCCTACACTGGCGATGATTGCGAAACGGGAAGAAGAGATACGGGCATTTAAGCCGAAGGAATATTACGGAATCACCCTGAAAGCAGGTGATATCACCTGGACATGGAAGGAACCAAAGAGTAAGAGCTTCAGAACTTTTAATAAAGAACGGGCAGAGGAGATTTCCGATGTTCTCAGAAATCAGTCTTTGGAAGTAACTTCCGTAACCAGCAAAGAGAAAAAATCCTTTGCACCGGGTTTGTATGACCTGACCACACTGCAGAGAGAGGCAAATCGGAAATATGGATATTCTGCAAAGCAGACTCTGAATATCATGCAGCGTCTGTATGAGAATCACAAAGTACTCACTTATCCGAGGACAGATTCCAGATATATTGGAAAGGATATTGTTCCTACAATTAAAGAACGACTGAGAGCCTGCGCAACAGGACCGTACAGAAAACCGGCAGGCGCACTGATGAATCAGCCTGTTCGTGCAAATGGAAGTTTTGTGGATGATAAAAAGGTCAGCGACCATCATGCAATTATCCCTACGGAGCAGTTTGTGCAGCTTGACCATATGACAAATGAAGAACGTAAGATTTACGATATGGTAGTTCGCAGATTCCTCAGTGTGCTGTATCCGCCTTTTGTTTATGAACAGGTGAGCATGGAGGGAATTGTTGCTGGAGAACTTTTTGCTGCCAGCGGGAAAGTTGTAAAAAGTGCCGGATGGAAAGATGTGTATGAAAATACGGACGACACTGAAGAGGATGAGGATACTGCTGACGATGCACAGAAATTGAAAGATCAGAAGCTTCCACAGATGAAGAAAGGTGAGAGACTGCATATAGAGAATGTATCCATGAATACAGGCAGGACAAAGCCACCTGCAAGATTCACAGAAGCAACGCTTCTTGCAGCAATGGAGAATCCGGTGCGCTATATGGAGAGTCATGATACAAAGGCAGCGAAAACTCTCGGTGAGACAGGTGGTCTGGGGACTGTTGCCACAAGGGCCGATATTATTGAGAAATTGTTTAACAGCTTTCTGATGGAGAAAAAAGGCAATGAAATCCATCTGACCTCCAAGGCAAAGCAGCTTCTGGAACTGGTACCCGAGGAACTGCGCAAGCCGGAACTGACCGCAGACTGGGAGATGAAGCTTGGAAATATTGCAAAAGGTAAAATGAAACAGGAAACCTTCCTGAAAGAAATCAGAAACTATACCTGTGACATTGTAGATGAGATCAAAACCGGACAGGGAACCTTCAGGCATGATAATCTTACAAACAAAATCTGCCCGAACTGCGGAAAGAAGCTTCTGGCAGTGAATGGAAAGAATGCAAAAATGCTTGTATGTCAGGACAGAGAGTGCGGTTATAAAGAAACCCTGTCCAGAACTACCAATGCCCGTTGTCCCAAGTGTCATAAACGTATGGAAATGTATGTGAAAGGTAAGGAAGAGACATTTATCTGTGCCTGCGGCTATAAAGAAAAGCTCTCTGCTTTTCAGGCGAGAAGAGCCAAAGAGGGAGCAGGAGTCAATAAGCGTGAGGTTCAAAAATATATGAGACAGCAGCAGAAAGAAGCCAAGGAGCCGGTGAATAATGCATTTGCACAGGCACTGGCAGGATTAAAACTGGAATAACTATATCACTCTCTTGTCTGCGAATCCGCATTCTATGCGATGGGTATAGTTATTTACGAAACGATGTACCAGGTAAAATAAAAAAGAAGGGAAGATAATATTATGGCAGTACAGGATGATCATATGATAAGAAATATTCAGGACGTAGGAAGACTGATCGCGAAGCTTCTGCTTCATGAGCAGCAGCCCAATTACAAACTTCCGGAGAAGGAAGCAGATTACACAGAGGCAGACCGGCTTTTTGCTACAATTATGAAACTGGCAGAAGAAGGCAAGATCAATGAAGCAGAAAACGAATTATATATGGGTATGGTAGAAGATGATGTAGACTATCTGGAACTGGCACTGACCTTTTATCTGTATCTGAATGATATGGATGGAGATTTCCTGGATGATAACGGATATTCAAGGGAGGAAGTTTTGGAAGGTATGAAAGATCTTGCTTCAGACTGGGGTGTTACAGGATTAGAGGCTTTTTGAGAGAAAGGAAAAAGCATAGCATATGCGCAGAGAACAGACACTGGAAGAGATTTCGGATGGTAAATTATATGATTCTAATGATATGGTAAAGGCAGACTGCCATGACTGTGAAGGCTGCTGTGACTGTTGTCAGGGAATGGGAGATTCTGTGCTCCTGGATCCATATGATGTATACAGATTGTCGGCAGGATTACAGAAATCAGCAGAGCAGCTTTTACAGGAATATCTGGAACTGGGAGTGACAGATGGAAATATCCTTCCGCATCTTCGGATGACAGGAGTGAAGGAACAGTGTATATTCCTTAACAGTGAAGGACGCTGTCACATCCACTCTATTCGGCCGGGATTCTGCAGATTATTCCCGCTGGGAAGATTCTACGAGAATGGCAGTTTTAAATATATTCTTCAGATTCACGAATGTCCTAAAACAAACCGCAGTAAGATCAAGGTAAAGAAGTGGGTGGACACACCGGATCTGAAAAAATATGAGAAATTTGTAAATGACTGGCATTATTTTCTGCTGGATGTGCAGGAAGTACTGTACAATGCTGAGGATCCAGATCTGATCAGAAATCTGAACCTCTTTGTGGTGAACAGATTCTATCTCAAACCATATGATCAAAATCAGGATTTCTACATACAGTTTTATGAGAGACTGAAAGAAGGAAAAGAATTGCTGGCATTGGCGTAGGAGAGACATATGAGTTATCAGAACGAATGGCTTCTTTTTGAGGCAGAAGATGAGTTTGATGAAATTAAGCACAGAGAACCGACAGAGGAATTATTGTTCTATCGTGCAGTTGCAAGTGGAGATATAAAAACTGTTAAGAAGAATTGTGAACGGCAGAGATTTACAGAGTGTGATGGTGTGGGAGTACTGTCAAAGAATGCGGTCACAAATATGAAATATCATTTTGTTATCACTACCGCAATGATAACCAGACTCTGTAAACAAAATGGAATGGAGATGGAACAGGCATTTCGCCTGAGTGATTTTTATATTCAAAAGCTGGATGGCATTCATACAGTAGAAGAGGTTCAGAGCCTTCATGATGAGATGGTGATGGATTATACTGAAAAAATAGCGCAGATATTTCAGAGACAACACTTATTCTAAACATATCAACGCAAGTAAAGAATACATTTATTCTCATATCAAAGAACGAATTACAATAGAAGATCTTGCAGATTCACTTGGAGTATCTGCGAGCTATCTCTCCAGATTATTTAAAAAAGAAACAGGAATATCGGTCAGTGCCTATATCCGCAGACAGAAGATAGAAATGGCGAAAAATCTTTTGCAGTACAGTGATTATTCGATCATTGAGATTGCAAACCGTCTTTCCTTTTCTTCCCAGAGTCATTTCATCCAGCAGTTTAGGGAAGTTACGGGAATGACACCGGGTAAATACAGGGATGAACATTATATGATACACTGGGATATAGAAAAAGAACTTTGTGTCGCATCAGAGTCGGAACTGAAAAAAGAACAGGATTAATCAAAATATTAAGATAAGTAAAACAGGCGGCTAGAGCGTGTCTGAAAAAGGCTTTCTGCAAGATGTGCGTCACAATTTGTGGTATATTTTGCCCGGATGAGGGCGCCGTAGCGGGCTACGGCAACTGAATTCGGGTGAAATATACCGCAAAGTGGGGCGTGCAGATTGCGGGAATGATTTTTCAGACACGCTCTAGCTTACAGGGAATATAAATTTTCTGTAAGTCGGCCGCTTATTTTCATCTGGTAATATCGGGAGATTAAAGAGTTAATATGACTTCGTTCTTATCCTGAAGAAGTTTTTCAGGAATATAATTATCTGCTAATTTCTGTCCGTTAAGAACCAGACTGCAGCAGCCAGATTCTTTTTCGTTTGGATTTTCTACAGAGATATGAAGCTGTTTTCCACGGAAAACTTTCTCAATCTCAAAGTGTTTCCAGCTTTTTGGCACAGAAGGAGACAGTCGAAGTCCTTCAAGATCAGGGCGAAGCCCGAGGATACCTTCCACACATCCTACCATTACAGTAGAAGCAGTTCCTGTCAGCCAGTGAACATGAGAGCGTCCAAAGTGTTTGCTTGCTTTTCCCTCTGTGAACTGACCATAGCAGTATGGCTCAAGACGACGGATTTCGGCACAGTCATTCTGCGCAGCAGGAGAATTTTCCATAAAATAGGTAAAAGCACGTTCTCCATGACCGCGGAGTGCTTCAGCAAGAATCAGCCAGCCCTGGGATTGGGAGAAAATACCGGAGTTTTCTTTGGTACCCTGATTATAGATAACTGCCAGTGCACCATCGAAAGCATGTGCATGGTAAGGAGGATCCATAAGGATTGCGCCATATTCCGTATTCAGACGTTCATATACATTATTTAGTGCTGCGTCTCCCTGTTCCGGGGTAGCAAGACCACTGATAACTGCCCAGCTCTGAGGATTCAGCCACATATTTGCTTCAGGAGCAGCAGCTTCACCGATTCTTTCTCCTGATTCTGTATAACCACGTACGAAGCGGTCGTTATCCCAGCACAGTTCCTGAACTTTTTCGCCAAATGCTTTCTGAGTTTCTTCAAGATACTGTACATATTCTGTATCTTTTTTATATTCGGCAAAGATTTTCAGGATTGTCATTGCATAATAGAACTGTAAAGCAACAAAAGAAGATTCTCCGTTTGCACCCAGACGGAGACAGTCATTCCAGTCTGCATAAAGTCCGGCGGGCATTCCGTGAGGTCCAAGGTGATCAAGGGAGAAGGCAACTGCACGTTTCAGATGCTCGTATACAGTAGCTTCTTCTTTGTTGGCAAAAGGAATCACTTCATCAAGAAAAGCAGTGTTTCCGGTTTCTGAAATATATTTATATACAGTTGGGAAAAGCCATAATGCATCATCTGCACGGTAAGCCGGATGGCCGGTTTCCTGTACATAAGAAGCATCATCCGGAGTATCTTCTTTTCCAGGTGTGTGAGTAAACTTGACAAGAGGGAGTCCGCCACCGTTATTTACCTGCGCAGACAGCATGAAACGAATCTTTTCCAGTGCCATTTCCGGTGCCAGATGGATGATTCCCTGAATATCCTGTACAGTATCTCTGTATCCGTATCCATTTCTGAGTCCACAGTAAATGAAGGAAGCTGCACGGGACCAGATGAAAGTCATAAAACAGTTGTATGCGTTCCAGGTATTAATCATAGTATCAAATTCCGGACTTGGAGTGCTGACTTTAAGATTATCAAGCTTACTGTTCCAGTCAGCTTTTAATGCTTCCAGTTCTTCTGCTACAGTTGGAGCCGGATTTTCGTAACATCTGATTACTTCAGCAGCTTCAGATGACGGTTTCATTCCAAGAAGAAAAGCAATTGTTCTGGTTTCACCTGCTTTAAGAGTTATTTTGCAGGAGAGAGCACCACAGGAGTTTTCATTATAGCTTGTCTTATCACCAAGATCACCACAGACAATACCTTCAGGGTTTCCATATCCATGGTAACTTCCGAGAAATTCATTTTTGTCCCCACAGTAAGAAGAAACCTCAGCACCTGCAAGTCCAAAGAAACGTTCTGTCACATTTTTCTCATCTACATTCTCATTTTCAGGAATTGCATCAAGATTTCCATGAATCTGCTGAGTAATTCTGTTTCCTTCGAACAGTGTACGAGAAATAAAAAGAGAGTACTGTAAATTAACCTGATCCTGTTCGTAATTGCTGTGGTTGGTAAACTCTGCATATCCGCTGAGAGTCAGGTTCCTTTCGTGATCAGAATGATTGGTCACAGATAATGCCCATACTTCATAACTTTTTCCAAGAGGAACATAGTAAAGGGCTTCTGAGTGAATATCGCTGTAGTCGGCAGAAATTTTTGTATAACCGATTCCGTGACGGCATTCGCTCTTATACTGAGCCAGATCTTTGCCTGCAGGCTGCCAGGATGCAGACCAGAAGTCTGATGATCTGTCATCGCGAATGTAAATGTAACGTCCCGGCTGGTCAAAGTTATTAAAAACATAGCGCAGGATACGTCCGTTTGCACCGGATTTTGCAAAACTGTAGCCCCCTGCATTATTGGAAATGATTGCACCGTACTCCGGGGAACCCAGATAGTTTACCCATGGTGCAGGTGTTGCCGGATTAGTAATCACGTATTCTCGGTTTTCATTGTCAAAATATCCGTATTTCATATAGTAAATCCTTTCTGTTAGAACAATATTTATAACTGCGCCTGTCGACTGCTTTTATGGAGGCTGAGCAGCTATTGTTTTCAGGCAAGTGTCACTGTAATTTCATGAAGATCAGAAGAGAGGTTGTTAATAAATTCTCTGGAGATCATAATATGGGAATCTTCTACGATTTCTATTGCTGTTTTGTCGCAGTCCGCAGCGGCGATATGATAAGAACCATAATCTTTTCTGTCTGTGTTTCGGTAGGTAACATGGAACTGTTTTCCTGCAAAAGTAACAGAGACAGAAGCAGTTCCTGCTTCATCGAACTGTTCTGCCAGAAGTTTTGGATGAACCAGAAGGTTTCCGAAAACTCCACGGACACCAAAGACCTCTGTGATCATGGTAAAAAGATACCAGCTTGCAGCACCTGTCAGATAATGATACATGCCACGTCCGTCTGAACGGAAATATTCAGGAATTCCCGGGTAAATATGGCTGGTATCAAAGTCGAGAGCTGTATCAGACAGAGAACGCAATGCTTTCCAGCCTTCTTTTGCAAAGCCTCTCTGATATAAGGCATTTGCATACATAACTGCCATATGAGAGAAAACAGCACCGTTTTCTTTTTCGCCATAAGCGAAACCGAACATACGTCCCATATCAAACTTCAGTTCCTGAAAATCTGTGTTCAGGCGGTAACCGCCAATTTCTTTTCTGTAAAGATAATGATCTGCGCTTTTTACGATTTTCCTGATCTGCGCATCAGTGGCAACATTTCCCATAATAGAGAAAACCTGGCCTGTGAGCATCATACGCACCTGTTCATGGTGGAAACCTTCCACTGCCTCTCCATGATTATCGTAATAGCTGTTATACCATCCTTCTTCGCTGTCTTTGCCATCAATCCATTCCTGTGAACGGATATGATCTGTCAGCCAGTTGGATTTCTGGATCAGGTTGGCAGCAAGTGTGGAGAGAGAGAAGTTTTTCTTTCTGCCGCTTAGGTTATGCCTGCAACTTTTGGCATATTCAGTAAGAATCTTTTTCTTTTCAGATACACTGTCAAACATATCTGTCTGGTCGTTCAGCAGGATTTCAATTTCCTCTGACAGCGGGATACTGGTTTCGCCTGCAGATTCCATAAGGCGTAATATGGAAGCAAGAGTATGGAGATTGCCCGCATAAGCACAGGTAAAGGCAACACTTTCACCATTTTCTGCTGCCATATCCAGGGCATCGTTCCAGTCAGCTCCGCGGAGACGGTAAATATTATGAACACCTACATCATAAAAAGCGGCAAGCTGCTGGATCAGAATGTGCTCCAGAACACTTCCGGTATATACCTGACCGTCTTCGGTGCGCTGTTTATTTCCATATGCGTCATTCCAGAGAGTATCAATTTCTGTGCCGCGCATGGTTTGTGCATCTTTAAAATAGGAACCTGTTTCTTAAGGATCTCTATATCTCCGGTCTGATTAATATAAAGACTGGTCGTGATTAGCGGCCAGAGTGCATGATCCATCCATACACGTGCGATTCCGTTTCTGTCAGCGATAAAATTGCCGTCACCGTCTCCGATAATAGTAGCATTTGTACCATCAATACGTACGCCGCCATAATTCTTTTCAATCATGGCACCTACATTCTGAGGATTCATCAGCAGAAGAGAAAGACAATCCTGCCACAGATCACGCCATCCGCGTCCACCACGTCCGTAATCATGATGAGGAAGGAAAGAACAGCCAAATAAACGGCGCAGGAATGGCTGGAAACTTACCCATTTCATATAACTGTCAAAGTCAGGATCCTGTGTGTGGAAGTCAACGTTTACCTGTTTTTTCCAGTAAATTCTGGTTTCTTCCAGTGCATTTTTTACTTTATCGGAAGTATTGTATTTTTCAAAAATATTTTCAATTTCTTCTTTACTGTCGGCAATACCTGATAATAAAATAAAGTCTGTTTTTTCACCGGGAGCCAGTGTGAAAGATGAGAAACAGAAAGCACCCATTGCTTCCTTTCCTGCTGCCAGACTGTGTGCGGGAACTCCTTTATATCCTTCATATACTGTGCGTGGATGTGTATAGGTACCACCTTCTCCGATAAAATCTTCTACAGTCGGATAATAGGAAATCGGATTTTCTCCCTTTCCGGAACAGCCATTTACATAATAGATTTTATGATTTGGCTGATGTCCCCGCTCGTCAAATGACATGGTGGGGCAGACGTTGATTCCATGTTCTGTTGTCTCGATACGATGGAGCATGGAAGTGACATTTCGATGATCACGAATGTTATCCGCACTTCTTCCGTAAACAGGAATTGCACCATATGCAGTAAATTTCTGTACAGTATCTGTCTGGTTTTCAACCGTCACATACATAATCTCCACATTATCACTTTTGGGGATAAAAGAAGTAACTGTGGAGATGAGCCCAAGTTCTCTGGAAGTCCTTTTCAAAGTCTGCCACATGAATCCGGCGGTTAGTTCACTGTCTTCCTGCCTGTCAGTAAAACGGTCGGCTTCCTGCTGAGCAGAGGAACCTGTTACTGAATAAGGAATGTGTCCTTCTTTTACGATCCAGAAATTTCTGGAAGAACGATTGTTATGAAGATTTTCGGAACTGACCGGTTCCAGCAGGAAGGTATCCTGATCAATTTTGCTGTCACCTCCAAGCACTGGTGTGACGGAACTTTTCAGACCTGCTTCTGATGCAAGAGGAAAATAAAGATAACTGGTATTTTCCGGTCTGTTCACACAAAAGCTTCCATGATTATCAATAAACTTAATATGTTTCAACATTTTTCTCCTTCCATAAATATTGTATGGAAATTATATCGGAAATGAGATCTTTCGGAAATAAGAAACATGAAGTAAGTATCAGAATCATGACATAAAATAACACAATTTCAGAAAAATATATGAGCAGGTAATGAATCAGATTGCGAATATTCATCTGGCTGATCTATAGAAAAATGGTACTTTTTATACAAAAATACTAATAAAAAACAGAAAGATTATGATTTTAGGAAAGATTTCCTTATTAAATGACAAAATCTGTCTGTATATAAAAAGAACACAATGAGGTCATGAATCTGACATTTTGGTGGAAATTATAATATACCTGAAAAGCAGCTTAAGCTATAATCTGATACATCAGGTGAGGCAAGAAACTCACAAAGAGAAAAAAGAAAAAGGAGGGCTTTTTTAATGAAAAAGAAAGCATTAGCTGTTTTACTTACAGCATCCGTAATTGCAGGTACAATGGGCGGAACCGCTACAATCGTACATGCAGATGAAGAAGGAAAAGTAATCAATATTTATTCCTGGAATGATGAATTCCGTCAGCGTCTGGAAGCAGTATATCCTGAAGTAAAAGAAACATCCAAAGACGGAACAGTAACAACATTAAAGGATGGAACAGAAATTCACTGGATCATAAATCCAAATCAGGATGGTGTTTATCAGCAGAAACTTGATGAAGCTCTTATGAATCAGGCTGATGCATCAGCAGATGATAAGGTAGATATCTTCTTATCAGAAACAGATTATGTATACAAATATACAGATGCAGCAGCGGATGTGGCAATGCCTCTGACAGATCTTGGAATTGATCCTGACAAAGATCTTGCAGATCAGTATGACTTTACAAAAACAACTGCATCTGATGCAGATGGAGTTCAGAGAGGATCTACATGGCAGTGCTGCCCTGGACTTCTTGTATATCGTCGTGATATTGCCAAAGATGTGTTCGGAACCGACGATCCTGAAGAAGTAGGCAAGAAAATGAAAGACTGGGATACAGCAAAAGCTACAGCTGAAGAACTGAAAGCAAAAGGATATTACACATTTGCTTCTTATGCTGATACATTCAGACTGTATGGAAACAGCATTTCCCAGCCATGGGTAGAAGACGGTGCAACAACTGTTAACGTAGACCAGCAGGTAATGAACTGGATCAAAGATTCCAAAGAATGGCTGGATGCAGGATACCTGAACAAAACTGTAAAAGGTCAGTGGAATGATGACTGGAACAAAGCTATGGGATCTGAATCCAAAGTATTTGCATTCCTCTTCCCGGCATGGGGAATTGACTTTACATTGAAACCAAACTGGGATGGAGAAGACGGAGAATGGGCTGTTACAAATCCACCACAGGAATACAATTGGGGCGGTTCTTACATCCATGCAGCAACAGGAACAGATAATCCGGAACATGCAAAAGATATCATTCTTGCACTGACAGGAAATAAGGACAATTTATTAAAGATTTCCAAAGATTATTCTGACTTTACAAATACAAAGAGTGGTATGCAGGAAGTTGCAAAAGATGATACTTTCGCATCTGACTTCCTTGGCGGACAGAATCCATTTACATATTTCTCACCGGTTGCAGAGAACATCAAGATCGCACCACTTTCTGCTTATGACCAGGGCTGCGTAGAACTGATCCAGAACGCTTTCAGCGATTACTTCCAGGGTCAGGTAGACTATGACAAAGCAAAATCAAACTTTGAAACAGCAATCAAAGAACGTTATCCGGAAATCCAGGAAGTTAACTGGGCTGAATAATAAACGCTTTTGAATTGACAGTTAAAAAGTTTCAGGTGTAAATAACCTGTACAGATGCATTTGTATTTGCCAGACACGCATGAAAGAGATGTGTGTCTGGCACTAATATGTAAAGGAAGGAATGCTGAACTATGAAAAAAAGAAAGCATCAGCTATGCAAAATGGGGATACATCTTTATCCTTCCATTTTTTATAACTTTTTTAATCTTTTCTTTGATTCCGCTGGTAGATACTGTACGTTATAGTTTCTATGAATATTATCGTTCAGGAATTAAAGAAATCGGACCGAATTTTATTGGAATTGCAAACTATCTGAGTCTGTTGAAGTCAGATATGCTCAAATACAGTACTAATACGCTGATTCTGTGGGTAATCGGATTTGTACCGCAGATCGTGATCGCACTGGTTCTGGCATGCTGGTTTACAGATGCGCGTCTGAAGATCCATGGACAGCAGTTTTTCAAGGTTGTTATTTATCTTCCTAACCTGATCATGGCTTCTGCGTTTGCATTATTGTTCTTTACCATGTTCTCTACCAACGGACCGATTAACTCTATTCTGATGTCTCTGGGATGGGTTAAAAAACCGATAGATTTCCTGGGTTCTGTAATCGGAACCAGATCTCTGGTCGGATTTATGAACTTCCTGATGTGGTTTGGTAATACAACAATTATGCTGATGGCTGCTGTTATGGGTATCAGTATGGATATTTTTGAAGCATCTGAACTGGATGGCTGTAACAGTATCAAGAGATTTTTCTATATCACACTGCCGCTGATCCGTCCGATCCTTGCTTATACACTGATCACATCTATCATCGGTGGTCTTCAGATGTTCGATGTTCCTCAGATTCTTACAAATGGACAGGGAAATCCAGACCGTACATCTATGACTCTGATCATGTTCCTGAACAGCCACTTAAAGAGCAAGAACTATGGTATGGCAGGTGCACTGTCCGTATATCTGTTTATTGTCAGCGGTATTTTATGTATGATCGTATATAAGATGACAAATGACACAGACCCGGATGGTTCCAAGAAAGACTGCAAAGAAAAAAGACAAAAGAAGAAAGAAGGAGGAGATAAACTATGAAATCAAATACATCAGGTCGTGTGCGCAGTATTTTTGTTCATCTTGTGCTGATCTTTTTATCCTTCCTGTGTCTGTTTTTCTTTTACATTCTGATTGTAAATGCAACACGTTCCCATGCGGATCTGCAGAAAGGATTTTCAGCACTTCCCGGAAAATATTTTCTTGAGAATCTGAAGAATGTGGCAAATGACGGAAGTTTCCCGATGTTCCGCGGTATTCTTAACAGTGTTGTTGTATCTTCCTGCAGTGCTGCACTTTGTACATATTTTTCTTCTTTGACAGCTTATGGTCTATATGCTTATGATTTTAAAATGAAGAAAGCAGCTTTTACCTTTATTATGGCAATTCTTGTTATGCCTACACAGGTAACAGCAATGGGATTTTTACGACTGATCACAAAGATGGGAATGTATGACTCTTTACTTCCGCTGATCATTCCATCCATTGCATCTCCGGCAGTCTTTTACTTTATGTACAGTTACCTTCAGTCTTCCCTTCCTTTATCCCTTGTGGAAGCGGCAAGAATTGATGGCTCCGGAGAATTCAGAACCTTTAACAGTATTGTACTTCCGATCATGAAACCGGCAGTAGCAGTACAGGCAATCTTTACTTTCGTAGGATCCTGGAACAATTACTTCGTTCCTGCCCTGATCATTCAGTCAAAGAGCAAAATGACAGTGCCGATCCTGATTGCAACTCTGCGTGGTGCTGATTATATGAACTTTGATATGGGTAAAATTTACATGATGATCACTGTTGCGATCGTGCCAATCATTATTGTATATCTGCTTTTATCCAAATACATTATTGCAGGTGTAACACTTGGTGGTGTAAAAGAATAATGAGAATTAAGAACCCCCATAGAGAGAATGCTATGGAGGTTCTTTTCATGAGAATTATAATATTAAAAACAGGAGTATAATTATATGAAGAAATGGATTTACAGTGGAACTAGAGAAGAACAGCCGTCAGAGAGAGAACTGATGCATGGAAAGCTTGCCAGAAAAGCGGCGTCAGAAGGCATTGTTCTGCTGAAAAATGAAGGAATCCTTCCATTAAAGAAAGATACAGCTGCTGCACTTCTTGGGTATGGAGCAGAGAAAACCGTAAAGGGTGGAATTGGTTCTGGAGATGTTAACAACAGAAAGAATATTTCTATTTATCAGGGACTGAAAGAAGCAGGAGTAAAAATTGTAAGCGAAGACTGGATCAGCGATTATCACAATCGCTATGAGCAGGCGAGAGAGGCGTGGAAAGAAAAAGTTCTGGAAGAAGCTAAGAAAGTAGATAATCCTTTTGATGCCTATGCAGAGAATCCTTTTGCAATGCCGCTGGGACGTAAGGTGGCAGAGGAAGATATCTGTGAAGCAGATGTGGTGATTTATGTGATCAGTCGTATTTCAGGAGAAGGAAAAGACCGCCGCAAAGTAAAGGGAGATTACTATTTAAGCGAGAGAGAAGAGGAAGATTTACGTTATCTTGCAGAAATGAACAAACCTGTGATCCTTATTCTTAATGCAGGTGGTCCTGTGGAGCTGACAGATATTCTGGAACAGACAGACAATATAAAAGGAATCTTAAATATTTCTCAGCTTGGTCAGGAAGGGGGAGATGCCCTGGCTGATGTACTTCTGGGAAAAGAAGTGCCGGGCGGTAAACTGACAACAACCTGGGCAAGGCGATACGAGGATTATCCGGCTTCAGAAGAGTATGGGTATCTGAATGGCAATCTGGAAAAGGAAAAATACAAAGAAGGTATTTATGTAGGTTACAGATATTTTGACAGCTTTGACAAAAAGGTGATGTTTCCGTTTGGGTTTGGTCTTTCTTATACTATGTTTGAGATGAAGTGTTGTAGCATAAATATGGAAGAAAGTAAGATCAGAGCAGAGGTTCAGGTTACAAATACAGGAAATGAATATGCTGGTAAAGAAGTGGTACAGATTTATGTTACGCTTCCGCAGACAGAACTGGAAAAAGAGTATAAGAGACTGGCAGGTTTTGCAAAAACCAGAATTCTGAAGCCGGGAGAAACACAAACACTTACTGTTGAGATTCCACAGAAACAACTGGCTTCTTTCAATGAGGAAACACATACATGGATAGTGGAAAAAGGCAAATATGGCATTCTGGTCGGAAACAGTTCAGACAAACTGAAACTGGAAGCAGTTCTGGTAGTTTCAGATGATACAGTACTGGAACAGATGGATAAAATCTGTCCGCTTCAGGAAGAACTGGAACAGATTTATCTGACAAAAGAATTAGAAAGAAAAATACTGTGCAGAGACAGGAAAAACTAGATAACAGCGCAGGTTCCGGAATATTATTTTAAACCTGCGATGATACCGGCAAAATCGGAAAATGCCGGAAAAAATACAGGAAAAATCTGACAGAGGAAGAAAAAAGATTTGTTTCTGTTCTGGAAGACAGAACTACAGAAGAGCTGATTCCTCTGCTTTATGGAAAGATTTCAGAGAATATCAGTACTCTTGGTGCAGCAGGGATTCGAGTACCGGGATCAGCAGGTGAAACCTGCGGTACTTTGGAAGAGGATGGAATCCCGTCTCTTGTTATGGCGGACGGTCCGGCAGGTATCCGCCTCAGACAGTGGTATGAGGTAGATAAAGAGACAGACAGCATCTATGAAATGGGAGTTCTTGGTTCACTGGAAAATGGAATTCTGGAACCTGGTGTGCATCATGAGAATGCAGACACTTATTATCAGTACTGTACTGCTTTTCCGGTAGGAACAGCACTGGCACAGACCTGGGATACAGATCTCATGACAGAGTTTGGAAAAGCAATCGCAGAAGAAATGGAAGAATTTCATGTAAATCTGTGGCTTGCACCGGGTATGAATATTCACAGAAACCCATTATGTGGAAGAAATTATGAATATTATTCAGAAGATCCATATCTGTCAGGGATGCTGGCAGCAGCAGTGATCCGGGGTGTTCAGAGCAAGTCAGGATGTGGCGTAACAATCAAGCATTTTGCATGTAATAATCAGGAAGATAACCGCATGGGTGTTGACTCCTGCGTATCCGAACGTGCGCTCAGAGAAATCTATCTCCGCGGATTTGAAATTGCAGTAAAAGAAGGAAATCCTGTTTCTATTATGACTTCCTATAATCTTATCAACGGTATTCATGCGGCGAACAGCAAAGATCTGTGCATGACAGTTGCCAGAAAAGAATGGGGATTTGACGGAGCAATTATGTCAGACTGGAACACAACAGTTCCGGAAGATGGAAGCGTTCCATGGAAATGTGTGGCAGCAGGCAATGACATTATCATGCCTGGAAATCCGGATGATGATAAGAATATTCGCCAGGCATATAAAGAAGGTAAACTTACAGAAGAAGAAATCCGAAATTGTGCCGGACATCTGGTATCTATGATCCGTAGATTAGAGCGTACAGATTGTTGAAATGATTTTTCAAACATGCTCTAAATGAAAACAGATAGAATTCTGGCATATGCTGAAAATACAGTAATGAGAGGACAATATTAATTATTAAAATCAATCGGAAGACCATCAGAGGCCTTCCGATTGATTTAGTGCTCATAATAACTGGATTTTTTATTTTGCATCAGCAGATTTTCAGCAGATTTTCAAAGGAGAAAATCTCTTTTTCAGACATTAATTCTTCAAATCTGTTCAGGTTAAGATCTGAGTGTTCCAGTTCTCTTGAAAACTGATAACAGATACGGATCTGGTCATCTAGCTTAAACTGCCGGTTGTTTTTCAGATAGGTTCCCACATTTAATTCATGGATGAACAGGGTGCACACAACTGCCATTTTCACCTTGGCGAAGATCTCATCATCATAAACTGCACCGCAGAAATAGGTATAGATCCAGTAAACAAGAAGCTGTTCCTCCTGAATCTGCCAGTCCGGATAAGAGAAATCAAATTCACTTTTCTGCCAGGAATAAAGATTTCCGGAGTCAGACTGCGAATCTGTATTTCCATTATACAGTGGAGTCAGACAATTCTTTAAGTATTCCTGCCATCCCGGGCGCAGAACCTCCATTTCCGGGACAACAGTTTTCCACATTTTTTTAAATAATTGTTCTGGTGTATTTGCGCAGGCAGATGCAACAGAACTGTTTTCTATGTTATCTGTATTTATACGAGAGTAAATTTTGCTGCAAAATCTATCTCCGTATCCGGAATCTTCATGTCGTTTTTCGCATTTCTTCCCATTTAAAGAGTTCATTTTTATTTACACATAACTGGAAATCATGTGCAGCAGCCAGAAGTTTCCACAGACGTTTCTGCATGGGTACAGCTCTGTCCTGGATGATATCTATAAGCATATCACGGGTGTCCATAAGTGCAGTGAACAGGAAATAATCAAAGTCATCATAGACTTCTTCTTTTGTCTTTTTTCTTTGTGATAAAGTGTACCTTTTCTTTTTGGGAAAGTAAAATCCTTGCTGCCTCCGGACAGGAGAGCGACAGGGAAATCTCACGCAGACCTTCAAATTCTTCAATATGTCTAGGATAATTTCTGCAGGTTCTGCAGAACATTTCCGGTCCTGCTTCTGTGTAGATATCACACAGGTTCTCTTCGTTGAGAAAAGCACAGCGTCTGTTATACTGGCGGAAAACATGTTCTTTCCAGTCAATATCATTGTGCAGGCGATTGCGGAATGGACCTTTAAAGTGCTGGTACTTCTTCAGTGTCTGATCGTCAATCACGATCTGCCATCCTGCGCAGCAGGTATCCGGACAGGCTCCTGCAATGCAGGAAAATTCTTTATAGTAGTTTGGAAATGTGTATTGCATGATATTAAATAGGATCCTTTCTTTTTTTCTTAAGTTTACGGTAAGTTCCTGCAGTCATGCCACAGGATTTGCGAAAGCTCTGGGAGAGATAACTCTGAGAGGAGAATCCTGTGAGATGCGCAATATCTGAAATCCCGTAATCAGTATTTTCCAGAAGCTCCTTGCACACTTCGATGCGTTTTCGGTTCAGATAATTGATAGGAGAAATCCCATAATATTTTGTAAATTCATGACTCAGATAATACTTATTAAGATGACTGAGTTCTGAGAGGTGATCCAGAGTAATATTTTCCCCGTAATTGGAGTCAAGATAACGCTTAATATGAGCGCACTCTTTACTTGGATGCTGGGCGGTGATCAGTTCAAATGGTGAATCCGTAATGCGCCGAAGCTGCAGAATCAGAATATCCAGCATATGACTGCAGATGGTTTCATATCCTTCAGACTGTCTGTCCAGCTCCTGAAACAGAGAATTAAAGTAAAATAACAAATCTGTTTTCTTTTCACGACAGTTAAAAATGCGATACTCTTTATGACCGTTAAAGGAAAAACATAGTCCGTCCACACCTACTGTAAAATAACTCAGAGGAGGACTCCCTTTGGAGATTTCAGTGTGATTGATATGTGGATTAATGATGACCAAATCGTCCTTTGAGATTGGGAAAATCTGATCCTCGATCAGAAAATCTCCCTGACCGTCACGTACATAGAACAATTCTGTAAAGGCATGAGAGTGAGGAATACTGGGCCAGTCACCCTCGTAGCGGGAAGAAGAGGTATTTAAAAGCGTAATATTCTGAGCTGTTGGGTGTTCGGGGCTGAAACGAAATGATTGTGAGCTCATGGCAGATTCTCCTTTCTTCTGTTTACGGCAGATGAGTATATTTGTAGCAATTTTGTTGGCGGATTCTGAATGATAGTATTTTATATCGCAAAAGATATAACTGAGATTCTTCAGGATAATTAGAATAAGTGCATAAAAAATGATAAAAATAAAATCAACATCAGTTATTAAGGTAAAAAATAGAAGGCTTTTCAGATAGCTGATAACATATTTTCTATAATACCATAATTTTTTTGTAAGAGCAAGATTTCTAAAAAACAAAGCAAAAAGTGAATTGAAAAAAATTTTGAAAGAAAGTATTTTATAAACAGATAGACTGAAAATAATGTGATTACAGAAGCGAACGGACAGTAATTATCCGCTTGTCAGCAAAATGAAGGAGGTAACAGAAAATGGGAAAAGGTCGTGTAACCATACCAACTGACCTGGATGTAGTTCCACAGACACTGGAAATGATAGAAGAGTGGGGCGCTGATGCTATACGTGACTGTGACGGAACAGAATTTCCGCAGAAATTAAAAGACACAGGTGCCAAAATTTATGCAACCTACTATACAACTCGTAAGGACAATGCGTGGGCGAAAGCACATCCGGAAGAAATCCAGCAGATGTATATTATGACATCTTTCCACACAGCGGTTGCAGATACACTGGAGATTCATCTGATGGATCACCTCTATCCGAATATGCTTGCAGTCAACACAAGAGATGATATCCGCAGATGGTGGGAAGTAATGGATCGTACCACAGGAGAGCCGGTACTGACAGATCAGTGGTCATATGAAGAAGAGACAGGAAATGTAGTGATCTTATCTGCGAAACGCTTCCATGAATATACTGTAAGTTTCCTGGCATATATTATGTGGGATCCTGTACATATGTACAATGCAGTAGTAAATGACTGGAAAGACGTAGAACCGCAGATTACATTTGATGTGCGTCAGCCGAAAACAAGAGCACACTCTCTGGAACGTCTGCGCAGATTTCTGGATACTCATGAGTATGTGGATGTTGTGCGCTTCACTACATTTTTCCATCAGTTTACTCTTATATTTGATGAACTTGCAAGAGAGAAATATGTAGACTGGTTTGGTTATTCCGCTTCAGTCAGCCCATATATTCTGGAGCAGTTTGAGAAAGAAGTGGGCTATCCTTTCAGACCGGAATATATCATTGATCAGGGATACATGAACAATACCTATCGGATTCCCTCAAAAGAATTCAAAGATTTCCAGGCATTTCAGAGACGCGAAGTTGCGAAGCTTGCCAAAGAGATGGTAGATATCGTACATGAATACGGAAAAGAGGCCATGATGTTCATGGGAGATCACTGGATTGGTATGGAACCGTTTATGGACGAATTTGCATCTATCGGACTGGATGCTGTAGTTGGAAGTGTTGGAAATGGTGCGACCCTGCGTCTGTTCAGTGATATTAAGAATGTAAAATATACAGAAGGAAGATTTTTGCCATACTTTTTCCCGGATACGTTCCATGAAGGCGGCGATCCTGTAAAGGAGGCAAAAGTAAACTGGGTAACAGCAAGAAGAGCAATCCTTCGAAGCCCGATCCAGAGAATAGGCTACGGCGGATATCTGAAACTTGCCCTGGAATTCCCGGATTTTGTACAGTATATCAAAGAAGTCTGCGAAGAGTTCCGCACTTTATATGATAACATTCAGGGAACGACTCCTTATTGCGTAAAACGGGTAGCAGTCCTGAATTGTTGGGGAAAGATGCGCTCATGGGGTAACCATATGGTACATCACGCCATCTATTACAAGCAGAATTATTCTTATTTCGGAATTATCGAAGCATTAAGCGGCGCACCGTTTGATGTATCATTTATCAGCTTTGATGATATCAAAGCAGACAAAGATCTTCTGAAGAAGTTTGACGTAGTGATCAATGTAGGAGATGCGGACACTGCACAGTCAGGCGGCGAGAACTGGATCGACGAAACAATCATCACAGCAGTCAGAGAATTTGTATATAATGGCGGTGGATTTATCGGTGTAGGAGAACCGGCAGCACATCAGTGGCAGGGCAGATTCATTCAGTTAGATGATGTACTTGGAGTAGAAGAAGAACATGGATTTAACCTGAATACAGATAAATATAACTGGGAAGAACACAGAGATCATTTCATCCTTAAAGATGCAGAAGGCGAGGTTGATTTCGGTGAAGGTAAGAAGAACATTTATGCCTTACCGGAAACAGAAATCTTAATCCAGAAAGACCAGGAAGTGCAGATGGCTGTAAAGACTTTCGGTAAAGGAAGAGGCGTTTATATCAGCGGACTTCCATACAGCTTCAAGAACAGCCGCGTGCTTTATCGTGCAGTCCTTTGGTCAGCATCCGCAGAGGAAGAACTTCACTGCTGGTATTCAACCAACTACAATGTAGAAGTACATGCTTACGTAAAAAATGGAAAATACTGCGTAGTCAACAACACTTACGAACCACAGGATACAGTAGTTTACAGAGGTGATGGAAGCAGTTTCCGGTTACATATGGAGGCAAATGAGATCAAATGGTATCAGATATGAAAGATATCGGATAGATTTTATCTGTAAAATAGATTGAAAAGCAAGTCAGTGAAGAAATAACAGAACAGGTTCAGACGTGAGCAGAATGCTTTTGCCTGAACCTGTTTTGATGTGTCAATAAGTTGATTTTTGAACAATCTTGCGTTTGAATTTCTTATTTACGCATCGTTGTCGGTCGCTGTAGCCACCGGCATATAATTATTTAATTAAGCTGTTATCATCAAAGTAGTTGATCTGCATTGCTGAACGAACATCATGAAGTGTCTGTGCAGCTTTTGCTTCAGCAACCTTGCTTCCCTCTTTGAGGATATCATATACATCATCAAGATGCTGTTCCCAGTATTTACGTCTTTCGCGGATTGGAGAAAGCTCTGCCTGGAGTACTTTGTTCAGGAATTTCTTAACCTTGACATCACCCAGACCGCCGCGTGTATAATGAGCTTTCAGTTCATCCAGATTCTGATATTCAGGCAGGAACTCTGCGAAATATTCCGGTTTACAGAATGCATCCAGATAAATAAATACAGGATTTCCTTCCACACGTCCCGGATCTTCCACACGAAGATGATTCGGGTCTGTGAACATGGACATAACCTTCTTCTTAACATCAGCTTCTTCATCTGAAAGGTAGATGCAGTTTCCGAGAGATTTGCTCATTTTTGCTTTTCCGTCAATACCTGGCAGACGTAAGCATGCTTTATTGGATGGCAGAATAATCTCAGGCTCTGTCAGAGTTTCACCATAAACAGTATTAAATTTGTGGACGATCTCCTTGCACTGCTCGAGCATTGGAAGCTGATCTTCGCCAACCGGAACAGTAGTAGCGCGGAATGCAGTGATGTCTGCAGCCTGGCTGATCGGATAGCAGAAGAATCCAACAGGGATGCTTGCCTCAAAATTACGCATCTGGATTTCAGATTTAACTGTAGGATTACGCTGTACACGTGCCACAGTAACAAGGTTCATATAATAGAAAGTAAGCTCTGTAAGCTCCGGAACCATGGACTGGATAAAGATAGTGGATTTCTCAGGATCAATGCCGCATGCAAGATAATCCAGGGCGACCTGAAGGATGTTCTGGCGAACTTTCTCAGGGTGTTCAGCGTTATCTGTTAATGCCTGTGCATCTGCGATCATAATATAAATTTCATCATATAAGCCGGAGTTCTGTAAACGAACACGCTCGGATAATGAACCAACATAATGTCCAACATGAAGGCGGCCTGTTGGGCGGTCACCGGTTAAAATAATTTTGCTCATTTTGCTCTCCTAAAAGTAAATTCCGATTTTCCAGAGAGTTTCTGGAAATTCTCAGTTACTATTATTATAAGGCCTGTGAATGTTACCGTCAATGATTTTGGGGGAATAAATCAGGATATAATTTATTGAATATTTATGCAATAAATACATTTACAGAATTGATTAAAAGAAAAGATTCTGCTAGAATAATAAATAGCTTCCGACAGGATTGCAGAGATGTGTAATAGAAATATGTCATGCATTGCATGATAAGATAAAAGGAGTATTTACCATGCCAGTATTTGATTTCAGCGGTGCTTCAGACAAGAAAACAGGCGTACAGTCTGAATGTACCTACACTACGTTCCAGTCCAATGAAAAGGAGACTTCCCCTGAGAAACCGATCATGATCCTGGATAACAGCAGCCGTCAGTGGAAACATCATTCCTGCGGTATTTTTACTAATCCGATTAAACGTACATCCTTTGAATTTAAAGAAGATGACGGCGTTTTCAGTGCAGATATTATCAGTATTGATTCAAGATTTGTAAGTCTTCTGAAATGGCTTGGGGAGAATCATATCAATGTGCGTCTTTCTGGAGAGAATAAAGAGAATGGTTATGCAGTTTATAAGATTCGTGAAACTGCTTTTGGCGGCGGTACGAAACTTTCCGCAGAGGACGGATTTCTTCAGTTTATGATCGAGAGACTTCTTGCAAGCAGTGCACCTGCAGAGATTGTTGAGGATGAAGATGAGGAAGAAACAGGGGACGAGATGAAGCTGACAAGCATTCAGAGCATCACTGATTTTATGACCTGCGCAGGCAGAACCCTGCCGGATAATATCCGTCTCTGGGCGAGAAGAAACCTTGCAGTTGCCCGTTCACACGAAGTATCTCCGGAGGAGAGACGTCATGCTCAGAGAGCACTTTCCATCATGATGAATGTACAGTGGAAGAGCAATTATTTTGAAGCAATCGATCCTCAGGAAGCCCGCAGGATCCTTGATGAGGAACTCTACGGAATGGAATCTGTAAAGCAGCGTATCATTGAAACAATCATACAGATCAACCGTACCCATACACTTCCTGCATACGGACTTCTCCTTGTAGGTCCTGCAGGTACAGGCAAATCCCAGATTGCCTATGCAGTTGCCCGTATTCTGAAACTGCCTTGGACAACTCTGGACATGAGTTCCATCAATGATCCGGAACAGCTTACAGGAAGTTCCAGAATCTATGCAAACGCAAAGCCCGGAATCATCATGGAAGCTTTCTCGGCAGCAGGAGAATCCAACCTTGTATTTATTATCAACGAGCTTGATAAAGCAGCGTCAGGTAAGGGCAACGGAAATCCTGCAGACGTACTTCTTACTCTGCTTGACAACCTTGGATTTACAGATAACTATATGGAATGTATGGTGCCCACAGTGGGCGTTTATCCTATTGCTACGGCAAACGATAAATCCCAGATCAGCGCACCTCTGATGTCCCGTTTCGCGGTGATCGATATCCCGGATTATACATCAGAAGAGAAGAAGATCATCTTCTCCAAATACGTTCTTCCGAAAGTTCTGAAACGCATGAGCCTGAAAGCAGAAGAATGTGTAGTAACAGAAGACGGTCTGGATGCCATCGTTGAATTGCATAAAAATACAAGCGGTATTCGTGATCTGGAACAGGCAGCAGAGCATATCGCAGCCAATGCCCTGTATCAGATTGAAGTAGATCACCTGACAGGTGTGACATTCAATGCAGAGATGGTAAGAGAATTACTTTCCTGAAAAACTGAAATTATATGTCTGAAAAAATCTTGACATAAATAAAAATTAAGAGTATACTTTCAGACATCAACAGGATAAAATTTAGAAATTGCTGATAAAAATAAAATAAGATCTTCAGGGCAGGGTGCAATTCCCTACCGGTGGTAAAGCCCACGAGCCGTAAGGCATGATTCGGTGTAATTCCGAAGCCGACAGTACAGTCTGGATGAAAGAAGATAACAGTAGAGATACAGAAGAATTAACTGATCTGTGAAAGCGACTGCTCTGGAATAATAAATTTATTCCAGAGCTTTTTAATATCATCAAAGCAGTTTTAATGATGAAGCAAAAAGTCAGATTCACACGAAGATAATTCAAGCAGATATTAATTTACAGGCCCTGGATGTTGAAAGACACCGGGGCTTTTTTGGTATCATCAGTACCATCAGAAGAACAGGAGATGAGGGATTGAAAGATATAACGGATATGGAAAAAGACAGGCAATATATGAAAATGGCGTTAGAACTGGCGCAAAAAGGAATGGGATTTACAGCACCTAACCCAATGGTAGGTGCCGTGATCGTCAAAAGCGGAAAAGTCATTGGCCAGGGATATCACAGAAAATACGGTGAACTTCATGCAGAAAGGGAAGCTCTGGCATCATGTACAGAACAGCCAGAAGGTGCCTCCATATATGTTACTCTGGAACCTTGCTGCCATTACGGGAAACAGCCTCCGTGTGTCAATGCAATCCTGGAATCGGGGATCAGACGTGTGATTATTGGTTCCTCGGACCCTAATCCCCTGGTTTCAGGAAAAGGAATCCGGATTCTGAAAGAGCATGGGATCGAAGTAACGGAAAACGTTTTAAAAGAAGAGTGCGATAAACTCAATGAAGCATTTTTCTATTACATACAGAATCAAAAACCATATGTAGTCATGAAATATGCGATGACCATGGATGGAAAAATTGCCACTTATACAGGCGCATCCAGATGGGTGACAGGCGAAGCTGCCAGAATGCATGTGCAGAAACAGAGATTGAAATATACAGGGATTATGGCTGGAGTGGGAACTGTGCTGGCAGATGATCCGATGCTTACATGCAGACTGGAAAACGGCAGAAATCCTGTGCGTATTATCTGTGACTCCCACTTGCGGACACCACTGAATTCCAGAATTGTGAAAACGGCATCAACAATTCCAACAATCTTTGCAACCAGCAGTAAAGACCAGCAGAAGATAAAGAATTATGAAGATATGGGATGTAAAGTTCTGGATGTCCCGGAAAAAAACGGACACATAGATTTAAACAGACTAATGGAACTTCTGGGAGCTGCAAAGATAGACAGTATCTTACTGGAAGGAGGAGGCACTTTAAACTGGTCAGCACTCGAAAGCGGTATTGTTCAGAAAGTCCAGACCTATATAGCACCCAAACTTTTTGGGGGAGAAAGTGCAAAGACACCGATAGAAGGAAAAGGATTTCCTGATCCTGCCAGCGCAATATTATTAAAAAACAGCGAAATAATCAGAATAGGAGATGATTTTCTTATAGAGAGTGAGGTGAAGAGTAATGTTCACGGGAATTGTTGAAGAACTGGGAACTGTAGAAAAAAATAAAAAAAGGAGCAAATTCAGCAGTATTTACGATACGGGCAGAGAAAATTCTGGATGATCTGAAAACAGGGGACAGTGTAGCTGTAAATGGAATCTGCCTCACTGTAACTGCATGTCTGGAAGATGGTTTTACAGCAGATGTGATGCATGAGACATTGAATCGTTCTGCGCTGATTCAGCTTTCTTTGGGACAGCATGTAAATCTGGAAAGGGCAATGCCTGCAAATGGAAGATTTGGAGGACACATTGTTGCCGGGCATGTGGATGGAACAGGAAAAAATCACGGAAATTCGCAGAGATGATAATGCTGTCTGGTACACCATTCAGGCTTCACCACAAATTATGAAATATATTGTGACAAAAGGTTCTGTAACAGTTGATGGAATCAGTCTTACAGTGGCAAAAGTCTCAGAAACAGACTTTTCCATTTCTGCAATTCCTCATACAGTAAAGATTACAGTCCTCGGAGAACGCAAAGAAGGAGATATCGTTAATCTGGAGACAGACATAATTGGAAAATACGTGGAAAAATTAATAACGCCTGTGAAAGAACAGCCGATAAAAAGTAATATTACACGGGATTTTCTGAATAAGTATGGCTTTTGACAGAATTAACCACAAAGCGGTTATTCGATTGATGCAGAACTGTACAGTGGATGTTTTATCTGCCTGACACGAACCAGATAAGCAGCCAATACGAATGATTTTGCCCTCTTAACAACAGAAAAATATATTGTATCAGAAAATACATTGCATAAGGAGAGAAAAAATGAACGGATTTGATTCAGTAGAAGAAGCTCTGGAAGAACTTCGGAATGGAAAAATTATTCTGGTAACGGATGATCCGGACAGAGAGAATGAAGGAGATTTTATCTGTGCAGCAGAGTTTGCCACAACAGAAAATATTAACTTTATGGCAACTCACGGAAAAGGACTTATCTGTATGCCAATGTCTGAGGAATATGTAAGAAAACTGCAGTTCCCGCAGATGGTAGCAGAAAATTCAGATAATCACGAAACTGCTTTTACTGTTTCCGTAGACCATATCAGCACCACTACAGGAATCTCTGCGGCAGAACGTTCTGTTACTGCCATGAAATGTGTGGATGAGAATGCAAAACCCGAAGATTTCAGACGCCCCGGACATATGTTTCCACTTCTGGCGAAGAAGAACGGTGTTCTGGAAAGAAACGGACATACAGAGGCAACTGTAGACCTGTGCAGACTTGCAGGGTTAAAACAGTGCGGGCTGTGCTGTGAAATTATGAGAGAAGACGGCACTATGATGCGGACTTCTGAGTTACGGGAACTTGCCGGAAAGTGGAATCTTAAATTCATAACAATTAAAGATATTCAGAATTACCGTAAATGCCATGATATTCTGGTGGATCGCGTGACGACCACAAAAATGCCGACCAGATACGGAGAGTTTATGGCGTATGGATTTGTAAACCGCCTGAATGGGGAACATCATGTAGCACTGGTAAAAGGTGAAATCGGAGATGGAGAAAACGTTCTGTGCCGTGTGCATTCAGAGTGCCTGACAGGAGACGTTTTTGGATCACAGCGTTGTGACTGCGGACAGCAGTTTGCAGCGGCGATGGCCCAGATTGAGGAAGAAGGCAGAGGGATACTCCTTTATATGAGACAGGAAGGAAGAGGAATCGGACTGATCAATAAACTTCGTGCCTATGAACTTCAGGAACAGGGAATGGATACACTCGAAGCGAATCTGGCACTTGGATTTGCCGGAGACGAAAGAGAATACTACATTGGTGCGCAGATTCTGAGAAATCTTGGGGTAAAAGAGCTGAGGCTGCTGACAAATAACCCGGATAAAGTTTATCAGTTGGAAGAATTTGGCATCAGGATCAAACAGAGAGTTCCGATACAGATGAATGCCACAGCGTATGATCTGCGTTATCTTAAGACAAAACAATTACGAATGGGACATATTCTGAAGTATTAAATACAGCGGGGATTTTCATATATAACGATAACGTTCCCGAAAATAAAATTTACCGTATATAAAAACCTGTACAGGTTAAAAAATATAAATTTACAGATGAAAGGACCAGAAAAAATGAAAACATTAGAAGGAAAATTAGTATCAGATGGAATGAAAGTAGGAATTGTAGCAGCCCGCTTCAATGAATTTATAACTTCCAAGCTGGTAAGTGGTGCCATGGATGGGCTGACACGTCACAATGTAAAAGAAGAGGACATCCAGGTAGCGTGGGTACCAGGTGCTTTTGAAATCCCACTGATCGCGTCTAAAATGGCAAAAAGTGGAAAGTATGATGCGGTTATCTGCGTAGGTGCTGTGATTCGTGGAAATACCAGTCATTATGATTATGTATGCAATGAGGTTTCCAAAGGGATTGCATCAGTATCACTGGAAACAGGAGTTCCGGTATTATTCGGAGTGCTTACCACAGAAAACATCGAGCAGGCAATTGAACGCGCAGGTACAAAAGCAGGAAATAAAGGCTATGACTGTGCACTCAGTGCCATTGAAATGGTAAATCTGATCAAAGAATTTGAAGCTTAAATAGACAACAGATCAGACCCTGAAAGTGAAACCAGTTCACGAAAATCGAAAGGTAATGGTGCTTCCAGAAGGAGCATTTCATCTCTGAAAGGATGCTGAAAAGAAACTTTCCATGCATGAAGGGCTGCCCTGGAAAAGGAAGCACAGGAAGATATTTTATCGTCTGAATGATAAAGAGTATCTCCAAGCAAAGGATGTCCTGTGGATGCCATATGGACACGGATCTGGTGGGTACGTCCGGTATCCAGCTTAAGTGTGATAAGCGACCAGTCCTGACTGGAAAAAAGAGTATGATAATGAGTAACTGCTGTTTTGATTTTTCCCGATAATGCAGATGAATGTAAGGAAAGATCAGCAGCAGTTTTCATTTTCAGATGATTCTCCGGGTCCTGCATCAGCGGTAAATCTAAGGTATGCCAGACACCAGGCATATCTACAGGCAAAGTACCGGATACAGCGGCAAGATATTGCTTGTGAATTTTGCATGGAGATTTTACAGATTGAAGCCTTGAAGCTGCTACCTGATTTTGGGCAAAAACCACAATCCCGGAAGTCTCCTGATCCAGCCGCCCCACCGGGCGGACACAGACCTGTTCATTTTTCTCTCGAAAGTAACTGGCAACAAGATTGGAGAGGCTGTCTGTATAATGCATTCCCGTCGGATGCGTAACCATTCCTGCCGGTTTATCAACTGCCAGAATATCCGTATCTTCATATAAAATATTCAGAGAAAAAGAAGTTTCGGAAACTGGAGCTGAAGCTTTGTTGGAATGGAAATCCGACAAATCTTTACTTTTGATTCCGTCATTATAATTTTCAAGATGCGCAGAAGCAGTCCCGGCTTCCTCCAGACAAACGCGGATCACATCGCCTGGATATATTGTCTCAGTTACACGACAGCGAACTCCGTTTCTGGTAATCCCGTCCGGTCGAAACTTCGCCTGGCTGATCTGCCGTTTTGTAAGTCCTGCATTCTTTTTCAGAAATGCTTCCATTTTAAGTTCTGTAGTTTGTTCATCTATTCTAAATTCCAGATATCGTTCCATCTTAATACTTTTCCTGTGTAATATATTCTGATATTGATACCATTGATATTACAGGGCAAAAAATAAACTGTCAATGCAAAATTATGTCAGCGTAATGCATAAAATATACTGAAGAAAAATTGCAATTGTGCTATGATATAAGAATCAAAACAATGAAAGCGGGGCAGAAAATAAATATGAAATACTTAATCATTGGAGCCGGAGGAACCGGTGGTGTTACCGGATATTATATGAAAAAAGCAGGCAAGGACGTAACCCTGATCGCGAGAGGCGAACACCTGAAAAAGATCCAGAAACAGGGTCTTACATTGGAGAAAATGTGGGATAAAACAGAGGAAAACATAAGCATTCCTGCTACAGATATGGAGCATTATGCAGAGCATCCGGACGTAATTTTTGTCTGCGTAAAAGGCTATTCCTTACAGGAAACGATTCCGTTTATCAAACGCATTGCCAGGAAAAATACTATCGTAATTCCAGTGTTGAATATATATGGAACAGGTGGAAAAATGCAGAAAGAACTGCCGGATCTTCTGGTAACGGACGGCTGCATCTATGTTTCTGCCAACATTAAAGAACCGGGAAAACTTCTCCAGCATGGACAGATCCTGCACATTGTATTCGGCGTAAGAGACAAAGCAGAATTCCGACCGGAACTGAAAGAGATTCAGAAAGACCTCTGTGACAGTCATATCGACGGGACTCTTTCGGAAAACATCCGCCGTGAAGCACTGGAGAAATTTTCCTATGTATCCCCGATCGGGGCAGCAGGACTCTATTACCACGCAACTGCCGCAGATTTCCAGAAAGAAGGCGAAGCCAGAGAACTTTTTAAGACCATGATAAAAGAAATCGCAGCACTTGCAGAAGCCATGGGAGTTCCTTTCCAGAAAGATATGGCAGAAGTAAATTTAAAAATCCTTTCCAACCTCGCACCGGAAGCAACCACTTCCATGCAGCGGGATATCATGGCAGGAAAACAGTCCGAAATTGACGGATTAGTTTACGAAGTAGTAAGAATGGGAGAAGAATATCACGTTCCGGTACCCGCATATGAGAAAGTGGCAGAAAAAACTCAGAGCCCTGTAGCGAAGCGGATTGCGAATATCCGCTTGACCACCGAAACAACATGAAAAAGGGATGCGAATTACTCGCATCCCTTTCGTACTCATTTGGACAATAAAATTATAATTTAATTATAATTAACTTTAATTCAGCAATTATAATTATAACTGAGGACCAGCTGCAACAAGTGCTTTACCAGCAGCGTTTCCTTCGTATTTAGCAAAGTTCTTGATGAATCTTCCGGCAAGATCTTTTGCTTTTTCTTCCCATTCAGAAGCGTCAGCATATGTGTCACGAGGATCAAGGATACCTGTGTCTACGCCGTTAAGCTCTGTTGGAACTTCGAAATCGAAGAATGGGATCTTCTTAGTAGGAGCGTTGAGGATATCTCCGTTAAGGATTGCATCGATGATACCACGAGTATCTTTGATGGAGATACGTTTTCCAGTTCCGTTCCATCCTGTGTTAACGAGGTAAGCTTTTGCTCCGCTCTTTTCCATTTTCTTAACAAGTTCTTCTGCGTATTTTGTCGGATGCAGTTCAAGGAATGCCTGTCCGAAGCAAGCAGAGAATGTAGGTGTAGGCTCTGTGATTCCACGCTCTGTACCAGCAAGTTTAGCTGTGAATCCAGACAGGAAATAGTACTGAGTCTGAGCTTCTGTCAGGATAGATACTGGAGGAAGTACTCCGAAAGCGTCTGCGGACAGGAAGATTACGTTCTTAGCTGCCGGTGCAGAAGAAATCGGGCGAACGATGTTCTCAATGTGGTTGATCGGATAAGATACACGAGTATTCTCTGTTACGCTCTTATCTGCGAAATCAATCTTGCCTTCAGCATCAAGTGTTACATTCTCAAGAAGAGCGTTACGTTTGATCGCATTGTAGATGTCCGGCTCAGATTCTTTGTCAAGGTTGATAACTTTAGCGTAGCATCCGCCTTCGAAGTTGAATACGCCGTTGTCATCCCAGCCATGCTCGTCATCACCGATCAGGAGACGTTTCGGGTCTGTGGAAAGAGTTGTTTTACCTGTTCCGGAAAGACCGAAGAAGATAGCTGTGTTTTCGCCGTTCATATCTGTGTTTGCAGAGCAGTGCATGGAAGCCATGCCTTTCAGTGGAAGGAAGTAGTTCATCATAGAGAACATACCTTTCTTCATTTCTCCGCCGTACCATGTGTTTACGATAACCTGCTCTTTAGTTGTGATGTTGAACATTACAGCTGTTTCAGAGTTAAGGCCTAATTCTTTATAGTTTTCAACTTTAGCTTTGGAAGCGTTGTATACAACGAAATCTGGCTCGAAGTTTTCAAGTTCTTCAGCTGTTGGCTGGATGAACATATTTGTTACGAAATGTGCCTGCCAAGCAACTTCAACGATGAAACGGATAGCCATACGAGTATCTTTGTTAGCACCGCAGAATGCATCTACTACGAAAAGTCTCTTGTTGGAGAGCTCTTTTTTAGCGATTTCTTTTACTGCATTCCATGCTTCCTGAGTTGCAGGATGGTTATCGTTTTTGTATTCGTCTGTTGTCCACCATACTGTATCTTTGGAGTTCTCATCCATAACGATATATTTATCTTTAGGAGAACGTCCTGTGTAGATACCTGTCATAACGTTAACTGCACCAAGTTCGCTGACCTGACCTTTTTCAAAGCCTTCCAGTTCCGGTTTGGTTTCTTCTTCAAATAATACTTCATAAGAAGGGTTGTAGACAATTTCTGTAGTTCCGGTAATGCCATACTTGCTTAAATCGATTTTTGCCATCTTACGTTTAACCTCTTTTCTTCGTTAATGAAAGCGCCTGTTTAAACAGGCTTAAGATACCTTACCATAAAAGCGAATGGGTATCGCTTCTCTTTTACTATTATACATATTTAACGCTTAAAATCAACAGGATTTTTGCCTTTTTTTGAAATTTGTTAAAGATTTATCAACTCAAATTTGATGAAAAAACCGTCATTTTTCACAAAAGGTATGTAAATTTATTATAGTGGCAATATGGGAATACTATTCGTGGATATGATAATATTCTGTCTGACTGGAATAGGCAGGAAAGACAACCAGGAAATACTAACCAGGAGAGCTGCCACTATGTGGTTGTGCCGAAGAAAGATGCATGTTAAAATAGGAAAGAATTATCCGGCTGAAAATGACAGAGTATTATACAGCAGAGAAAAATAAAGGTTACTGTGAACGGAGTGAACATTAACAAATAAAGAGAGGATGAAGATTATCAAAACTTATTATTTAATTGATTATGAAAATGTAGGAAGTGAAGGCTTCAAAGGATGCGAAAAATTACGGGAAACAGATATTATCCATCTTTTTTATACAGACAACAGCAGAAAAATAGACCTTGATATTATCAATGATCACGGAGAGTCAAAACTGATCACGCATAAAGTACCGACAGGAAATCAGTCAGCAGATATGCATCTGGGCTCTTATCTGGGATATCTGATAGGAAAAGAGTGCACAGGTCAGGATGAAGAATGTAAAATTGTTGTAATCAGTAAGGATACAGGATTTGACCATATTATAGAATTCTGGAAAGCAGAAGAAAATGTGAAAATTTCCAGAAACGAGAAGATTTCCGGAAAACAGGTACAGACAAGAAAACAGGTAAAAAACAGACCAGTAAAGAAAAAGACAGACAGTTGGCAGAACAAACTGATCAGAAAACAGAAAAACAGTTGAATGAACAATCTGAAAAGCAGTCTGTCAAACAATCAGAGAATCAGAATACAAAAAAGCCAAAACAAAAGATAATTGACATGAAAGCCGGAACAAAGAAATTACAGCAGGAATTAGTATTGGTTCTCGACAAGGCAGGCATGCCAAAGGAAGTAGTAAACTATGTTTCTACAACTGTGGAGAAAAATGCAGAAGACAAAAACAGAAAGCAGCAGATTTACAGATCTATCATTTCCAAATACGGACAGACAAAAGGACTGAACATCTATAACCATATTAAAAAGAAAATCTAACGGAATAAAAAATAACGGAATAAAAGAAGGAGGCCGGGAACCTTATTGATTCCCGGCAAAAGTATGAAAAAGAAAAAGTTTTATTTGCAATTACTCTTTGCTCTGTACAGGCAATAATATAACCGGAAAATGTGAGAAATATGTGGTGAGAATTTGAAAAAAATGTGAAATGGATGGAAATTTAAAATGAACAGGCAGGAAAAGAGAAAATATAGCAGGAACAATAATTCTTAAAAAAATGGGAGAAAGCATTAGACTATGAATATACAAATATTCGGAACAAAGAAAAACTTTGACAGCAAGAAAGCAGAACGCTATTTCAAAGAACGGGGAATTAAATATCAGTTTATAGATATGAAAGAAAAAGGCTTAAGTAAAGGAGAATTCCAATCTGTCTGCCAGGCAATTGGCGGTTATGATAAACTGATAGATACTGACTGCAAGGATAAAGACCTGCTGGCATTGATCACTTATATCGCAGAGGAAGACAAGGCAGAGAAAATTCTCGAAAACCAGAGCATCATCAAAGTCCCTGTGGTAAGAAACGGAAAACAGGCGACAGTAGGATATCAGCCGGAGATCTGGAAGAGCTGGAAGTGATAGTTATAGCCTTTTACAAGCTTTCAGATTTTTACAATATTATATCGAAGAAAATAGCTGTTTGACATATTTATATGTGTTATAATATAAAATTATTATAGAAGTTACTTTATATTATATTGTCGTGCGACAGATATAATGAACTGATTTATAAAAATGGAAATATTGAGGTGATGGAAATGCCATTAACAAAGATTGCAGCAGAGAATTTTACAGTATTTGAAGATATAAAGATTCCTTTTTGTGAAGGATTAAATGTATTAGTTGGTGAAAATGGTGTGGGAAAGACTCATATTATGAAATTAGCCTATGCAGCATGTCAGGCTTCTAAACATGATGTGTCTTTTTCGCAGAAAACAACAATGTTATTTCGTCCTGATCAGTCTGGAATTGGACGTCTGGTAAACAGAGGAAAGAGTGGAAGCAATAAAGCCATGGTTTCTGTGGAATCTGATACTGCCAAAATAGGAATGACATTTTCAACCAAGACACGAAAATGGGATGCAGAGATTAATTCAGAAGAGAAATGGGAAAAGCAGATGTCTGATCTCACAAGCGTATTTATTCCGGCAAAAGAGATTTTATCAAATGCCTGGAATCTGGATGCTGCAGTAAAAATGGGAAATGTGGAATTTGATGATACGTATCTGGATATTATTGCGGCTGCCAAAATTGATATTTCCAGAGGAGTGGATTCAACTGTAAGGAAAAAATATCTGGATATTTTACAGAAAATCAGTAATGGGAAAGTAACATTGCATGAGGATCGTTTTTATTTAAAACCTGGTACACAGGCAAAGTTAGAATTTAATTTGGTAGCAGAAGGATTACGTAAAATTGCTCTTTTATGGCAGTTGATAAAAAACGGGACACTGGAGAAGGGATCCGTTTTGTTTTGGGACGAGCCAGAAGCAAATATCAATCCGAAATATATTCCGGTGCTGGCTGAATTGTTGATCATGCTGGAGACAGAAGGTGTACAGATTTTTGTTTCTACACATGACTATTTTTTATCTAAATATATTGAAGTAAAGCGGAGACAGGACAGTAAACTGCAGTACATTTCCTTATATAAAAATGAAAACAACAAAGTATTATGTGAGATAGCACCGGAATTTGAATTGTTGGAACATAATGCAATTATGGATACATTCCGTCAGTTGTATCGAGAAGAAATCGGGGTGGCATTAAAGTGAGCGTTATACCAGAATCAGGAATGAATTTTGGAAAATATGATGAAAAAGATTTATTTCATATTGAGACATCTGAAATTTATAAAAAACTTGGAGATGGAATCCCAACAGTGGAGTTTATCCTGAAATATAATGGAAATAATATAGTGTTTCTGGAAGCAAAGAAAAGTTGTCCAAATGTGGCGAATAGATATGAATCGAAGGAAAAAGAACTGAAATTCGAAGAATATTATGGTTCAATAACTGAGAAGTTTATATCATCTTTGCAGATATATCTGGCGGCAATTATGAACAGATATCAGGATACGTCAGAGATAGGAGACAATCTTCGATCGGTAAGCAATATGAAAGATGTAAAATTAAAATTTATTCTGGTTGTAAAAAACGCAGAAGATATTACGTGGCTAGCCGGGCCATTGGCAGAATTAAGAGCCAGATTGCTTAAGGTCAGAAAAATATGGGGTGTTGAGGTGGTTGTTTTAAATGAAGAACTTGCTGGAGAATATAATCTAACGTGTTAGAGTGTTTTTCTGGTTGCATGAAATAAGAACTATATGCTAGGAGATGATAAAATGGCAAAGATCAGAATCATAAAGAAAAATAATGACTGCAGCATGGAATACGAAGTAGGTGATATTTGTGAGGTCACAGGTACCTGGTATGGCGGCGTCCACATCAATGGCCGTTCCGGAATCCCGGTTTCCCTTGATAAAGAAGAATATATGGAACTCAACACAGAACCGGAAGAACCTGACAGTGCGGAAAATGAAAACACTTTGGAAACACCGGAACACGATATTCATGCAGGCGACATTGTACAGCATTTCAAAAGAGAATGGGTATCCCCGGATACTTCCGAATATCTCTATAAAGTCCTTGCAGTAGCCCATCACACAGAAAACGGTGAAAAACTGATGATCTACCAGGCTCTCTACGCACCTTTCAAAATCTGCGCCAGACCCTATGATATGTTTATGAGTGAAGTGGACAGAGACAAATATCCGGATATTAAACAGAAGTACAGATTTGAAAAATATACTGAAAAATAGATGATTGATATTTTATGGAATTGCTATAGTAAAACAGGCACTTTTGCCTGTACAAAAACACTTTGTCGTTGTATAGTAATAACAAATAATAACAGCATACGTTTCCAGAGATTTTATAGCATTATCTGAAAAAATGTGCAGAAAGAACGAAAGGGAAGGAAATATGCAGAAGGTATTAGTAGTTGTAGACATGCAGAATGACTTCATCGACGGAGCTCTTGGAACAAAAGAGGCAGTTGCCATTGTACCTGGTGTAAAAGAGAAAATCGAAAATTTTGATGGAGTTGTTCTTTTTACCAGAGACACCCATGAGACTTACTATCTTGACACCCAGGAAGGACAGAAGCTTCCTGTACCGCACTGTATCCGTGACACTGAAGGCTGGCAGATCAGAAGCGAATTAGATGCACTCAGAAAAACAGAACCCATTGATAAAGAAACCTTTGGTTCCACAGATCTTGCAGGAGAACTGGTGGCAATGAATGAGGATAATGAAATCAAAAGTATCACATTTGTAGGTTTATGCACAGACATCTGTGTTATTTCCAATGCACTTCTGGCAAAAGCATCTCTCCCGGAAGTTCCGATCATCGTAGACGCTAAATGTTGCGCAGGCGTAACACCGGAAAGCCATGAGAATGCACTGAAAGCAATGGAAGCATGTCAGATCCAGATTGACAGATAAACTGCGGAGCAGTTATTCAGTTATGAGCAAGTAGCAAAGCAGATATTTTATCCGCTTGACAATTCAGATATGAGGAGTGACAAAATAATGAAAACAATTACACGAGATGAGGCATTCGCATTATTAAAGAAATACAACAAGGATCCCTTCCATATTCAGCATGCCCTGACTGTAGAAGCAGTAATGAAATGGTATGCCAGTGAACTTGGCTATGGCGAAGATGCAGAATACTGGGGAATTGTAGGACTCCTCCATGACATTGACTTTGAGTTATATCCGGAAGAACACTGCCTGAAAGCTCCGGAAATGCTCCGCAAAGCAGGCGTAGGCGAAGACGTAATCCATTCAGTTGTATCCCACGGCTACGGCATCACAGTAGGATGTGGCGCAACCATTGATGTAGCACCGGAACACGAAATGGAAAAAGTACTCTTTGCGGCGGACGAACTTACAGGACTTATCTGGGCAGCAGCACTTATGAGACCATCCAAAAGCACAAAAGACATGGAACTCAAATCCCTCAAGAAGAAATATAAAAGCAAAGGCTTCGCAGCAGGATGCTCCAGAGAAGTCATCGAGCGAGGAGCCGAACAACTCGGCTGGGAACTGCAGAAGCTGCTCACTATGACACTGCAGGCAATGGCAGACTGCGAGGATGAGATTAAGTCGGAGATGGATGCGGAAGAGTAATGGAATGTCTGATTTATTGACTTATTACCAGAAATGAATGATGGAATCAGAGAACCAGACTGTATGTAGGGGAAGAAACCTATGTGCAGTCTGGCTTTCTTTTTTACTTATATGGAAGTTGATGAAAGAGAAAAGATATCAAAAAAGAAATATGCAACAGTTTTTGCGTATTATAGATAAGTGAATATAACAAAAAATGTCTGACGAAAATTGTTGCTGTTTATGTCAAAAAAATGTATAATATGTCACAAAGAAGTTAGATTTATCAGAAAAATTAAGGCATAAGAAACAAAACAGGTATTTTGCAGATAAAACAGGAGTGAAATCAGTGCTGGATGGCATTTGGTGAGTGAATATATGGCAGATATAGATAAAACATTAAAATATTACAACGAAAATGCGCAGTCTTTTGCCTCTGGGACTGTTTCGGTAAAGTTTACAAAAGTGCAAGATAAATTTCTGGAGAAACTTAACCCAGATGCGTATATTCTTGACTTTGGCTGCGGTGCAGGTAGAGATACAAAGTACTTTCTGAGTCGTGGATATCAGGTAGATGCAGTTGATGGTTCAGAACAATTGTGTCGGATTGCAAGTGAATATACGGAAATTAAAGTCAGGCAGATGTTGTTTCAGGAATTGGATGAAAAAGAAAAATATGATGGCATATGGGCTTGTGCATCTATTCTCCATTTGCCGAAAAAACAACTGCGTGAAGTTTTGAAAAATATGTATGCAGCATTGAAATCGAAAGGATGGATTTATACCTCTTTTAAATACGGAGAATTTGAAGGTGAACGAAACGGAAGATATTTTACCGATTTTACGACATATACATTTAAAGATTTCATACATGACATGCATGGCCTTAAAATAGAAGAACATTGGATCACAGGAGATGTCCGACCGGGAAGAGGTGAGGAAAAATGGCTGAATTTACTTCTGCAGAAAAAGTAAACATCGGGTATGAAAACGAATATTCCACAGATGCAATGACCGGCGGACCGGATAAAAGAAGACAGCTATATTATCAGCTGATACAGAGCATGAAAAAAGCAGAAAGCGTTGATATCATTGTCTCTTTTCTTATGGAATCCGGAGTGAGAATGTTGCTGAAAGAACTGGAACATACTTTAAAACGTGGAGCCAAAATCCGAATCCTGACAGGAAACTACCTTGGAATTACACAGCCATCAGCACTATATCTGATCAAAAGAAAACTTGGTGACAGAGTTGATCTTAGATTTTATTGTGAAAAAGGACGGTCTTTTCATCCCAAGTCTTACATTTTCCATTATACAGATTACAGTGAACTTTACATCGGCTCTTCCAATATTTCCAGGAGTGCGCTGACCTCAGGAATAGAATGGAATTATCGGTTCAGCAGTCAGAAGGACCCGGAAAACTACAAAGAGTTCTTTCGTACATTTGAAGATTTATTTGTGAATCATTCCATTATCATTGATGATAAAGAATTAAAACGTTACTCCCAGAACTGGCATCGTCCGGCGGTGGCAAAAGACCTTGACAGATATGACTTTACGGAGTCGGAAACAAATGATACGAAAATAAAACCTTTATATGAACCAAGAGGAGCACAGATCGAGGCATTGTGCGCATTGGAAGATACAAGAGCAGAAGGAGCACAGAAAGCACTCATTCAGGCTGCAACGGGCATCGGGAAAACATTTCTGGCTGCTTTTGATTCAAAAAATATGAGAAAGTGTTGTTTGTTGCACATAGGGAAGAGATTCTGAAACAGGCAGCAGTTTCTTTTCAGAATGTAAGGAATTCCAAAGACTATGGATTTTTTATGGGAGCTGAGAAGTGCACAGATAAACCGCTTATATTTGCCTCGGTAGCAAGCCTTGGAAAACCGGAATATTTAAATGAAAAATATTTCGCTCCAGATTACTTCAATTACGTGGTGATTGATGAATTTCATCATGCAGTCAATGACCAATATCGAAGAATTGTAGAATATTTCAGACCGCAGTTTCTCCTTGGACTGACGGCAACGCCTGAGAGAATGGACGGCAAAAATATATATGAAATCTGCGATTATAATGTGCCGTATGAGATTTCACTGAAAGATGGAATCAATAAGGGAATGCTGGTTCCGTTTCATTACTATGGAATTTATGATGAGACTGACTACACAAAGCTACATATAGTTAAGGGAAAATATGCAGAAGAAGAACTGAACAGAACTTATATCGGGAATGCTTACAGGCATGAGTTGATTTACAAATATTACTGCAAATATGGCTCTAGTCAGGCATTAGGATTCTGCTGTTCCAGAAAACATGCAGAAGAAATGGCAAAAGAATTCGGTAAAAGAGGAATTCCGTCGGCAGCAGTTTATAGTAATGCAGATGGAGAGTTTTCCATGGACAGAGCAGAAGCGATTGAGAAACTGAAAAATGGAGAAATCAAAGTTATCTTTTCAGTGGATATGTTCAACGAAGGTGTAGATATTCCATCAGTCGATATGGTAATGTTCCTGCGTCCGACAGAATCTCCGGTTGTCTTTCTGCAGCAGCTTGGAAGGGGATTGCGCAGAAGTAAGGGAAAAGAATATCTCAATGTTCTGGACTTTATCGGCAATTATGAAAAAGCGGGAAGAGTCAGGTATTTGCTGATAGGGAAAAATAAAACAGGAAAAGAAACATATTATCCGGCAGATAAGGCAGATTATCCAGATGAATGCTTCGTTGATTTTGATATGAGATTGATTGATCTGTTTGCAGAAATGGACAAGAAACAACTGACAATCAAAGAACAAATCAGAAACGAGTATTTCCGGATCAAAGAATTGCTTGGCAAACAACCAACCAGAATGGATTTGTTTACTTATATGGATGATGATGTGTATCAGATGGCGGTCACACATTCGAATGAGAATCCGTTTAAAAAGTATTTGAATTATCTGGAAGAATTGGATGAACTCACAGATGAGCAGAAAAAATTCAGCCAGGGAATGGGAAAAGATTTTATAAATCTGCTGGAAAACACCAACATGAGCAAGGTGTATAAAATGCCGGTACTGATGGCTTTTTATAACCATGGGAATGTGAGAATGGAAGTGTCAGAGGTGGAACTTCTGGCAAGCTGGAAAAAATTCTTCTCTACAGGAACAAACTGGAAGGATTTGGAGAAAGAGATTACATATGAGGAATATCGCAAGATTTCGGATAAGAACCATATCCAAAAGATAATGAAAATGCCGGTACGCTTTCTGTTAAAATCTGGGGAAGAATTCTTTGTGAAAAAGGATGGCGCGGCGTTGGCATTGAGGGATGAAATGGAAGAAATTGTGAAGGAGCCGGTGCTGGCGGAACAAATGAAGGATGTTATTGAGTATAGGGCGATGGACTATTATCGGAGACGGTATAAAGAGCAGATAAAAGCACTTTTATAGTGATGGAGAAGATGCGTATGGAATCAGAAAATTATGTGTATAAAAAAGAAATAGACTGGTCTACATTGATGGAAGGCTTTACATTGCCGTTAGATAATCAGGTGATTTTTCTCCGAAATATGGAGAATTTTTTACAGCGTGGACAATCTAAAATCATTCATTTTTTTATGAATGGAAAAACGTATGATGCGAAAATCGTTAATATGAATAACTCAGTAGAAAAGAGAAAGAAGGATGCCTATCAGATCAGATATCCAAGAAATGGTGAGCTGTCACAGGCACTTCAGCAATACTTTTTCAAAAGCATGAGTTACATAAAGATGATTCGTGAAAACAGAGATCCAAAAGACAGAAGTTATATAAAAATGCCAGATGGACTAAAGGAATATCTTGCTATTTATACCACAGAATATGAAGATACTTTTCTTCTGGAGCCAATAGCACAGGATGATTTTCAGGTTATGAAAAAGGCAATTCAAGGAATGCGAGAGCGGACTGTGGAGAATGAAATAGAATATGAGATGGAAGATAAAAGCAGTGGAATAGAAAAGAAGTTACAGATTGTTAAGATTCGTAAACTGAACAGAAAAATTGGAGAAAATTTGAAGCTGTTGTACGGATACCGATGCCAGATATGCGGGCAGGTGATTGGAGAAAAATATGGTTCACATATCGCAGAGGCACATCACATTGATTATTTTGTTAATAGTTTGAATAATGATGCGAATAACCAGATGATTGTATGCCCGAATCATCATAGTGTTATACATGATGCGAATCCGGTGTTTGATCGGAGGAGGATGGTGTATAGGTTTGATAATGGGGTGGAAGAAAGGATTAGCTTAAATAAGCATTTATTTATATATGTGAAATAGTACATACAAATATAGAAAAATTGTTGCGGTCTAATATGGAGATTGTTATAATGGAAGACAGAGCGTAGAAAAACGTGGATGGATATTCACATATAGAACATGAAGAGGTAACATTAATCCGTATGGGAAAAAGAGGTGATATACAAAATTGATAAAGGTGGAAAATGTATTTACAGTGACGATATTGATATGTTGTGAGAACTTGATATAAACATGACTAATGATTCTGAATTATAAATATTTGTATTATCAGAATCTGGATTACTTGGAATGGAAAAGAATTAGAGTGAAATAGATAATTCCAACAAAGGTTTTATAAACAAAAGATAAAATGAAGGAGAGTTATGATGGAAATAATTGCACAGGCAGTCAGAGTGATTGATTATGAAAACAACAGTGTTCAAAGAAGAAATGTGAATATGATGCCAAAGTTTAAAGATTATATTGAACAATTGATTGTTCATGTGAGCAACAATGTTTCCATCAGGGAATATCATACACAGTCAACAAGAACCGAAGTTATTGCGGGAATTCTTGAGATTGCAGGAAATCTGGAAACTCCAGATGCGATTGAAGAAAAGATAGATTCAATTGCAGAAAGACTTGTCAGAAATGAACGGGAAGCTCAGGCTCGGATTGGGCATATGAACATCAGTGTACAGAAGGGAAGTTTGATTTTTGCATTGTTTGAGGATAATGGAAACAGAAAGTGTATTCTTGCTAAAATTGAGCATACAGGTTTCTTTGATGAAAGGGACTACAGTGAAAGATTTGGATTCTCAAAAGATACAAAGAAAATCTGGAAAACATGCATGTTTGATTTGAATAATCTGAATGCAGATCAGTTTCAGGCAAAAATATATTCGAATACGGTTGCAAAATATTGGTGGTTCGATTTCCTAGAGTTGGTGGAATGTCAGAATGACAGGGTAAATACGTACAAAACATATGATTCTGTTGAAAAGTGTTTAAACAGAAAATTGAAGAAAACAGCGCCTTATGATAATAGAGTTATCCAAAATGCCATGTACGCATATATGAACAATGCAAATCGGGAGATGTTCGATTATGATAATATGATTGAAAAAATATTTACGGGTTATATGCCTAATGATATGACAGGCGAGCAAAAACGAGAATTACATGAAAGACTAAATAGACTTCCAGAAGAAAAAGGATTTGACAGACAATTTCAGGCAATACCAGACGCCATAAAGAAAAAAGCAATAAGAACTTATAAAATAAATACAGGAATTATGTTAAAAATCTCAGATATAGGAAATGAAAATGATATCAGTGCATATGAAGATGCGTATGGAAAAAAATATCTTAAAATAAGGTTAAGCGATGACCGCACTTTTCAGACATTTGCACGCAATAATGAAGACAATAGAGAGGAGTAGTTTCTTATGTTGGAAAGAATCCGAAATCAAATTACAGAGCTGAGAAAGGAAGAAGAACGGAGATATACATATGAGGCAGAGTTCAGTTTCAGCAAAGAACTTCCGGTACAATATTCAGAATGGATGAATACGATTTGGGATATTTCTAATAGAGACAAAATAAAAATTTATCTAGTTTCAGAGGGGGGAGAATCCTTTGATTTAAAAGAAAATGTAGAGGAAGAGTATGCAGAATTTCTTAAAGGTCTTGAAAGTGATGAAACAGTTGAGGTTAGCCTTACAATAGACAAAAAAATAGTAAATGGATATTTATCTGTATACTGCTTTGAAAAATTTGCTGAAGATATTAGTTCATTACCAATAGACAAAGTTTTAACAGCATTTTCGAATTTTATGAAAAAAGCTGGTCGGAGTATAACCTTTGAATTATTTGACAGTAGAGATATGTTTTATACAAAAACAATGTTCTTTCTGACGGCAGGAAGCAGACCACTGGATTTGGACTTTGATAGAACAAACAGATTACTGGAATGCAGAGAAAATGCATATTTTTATAATCAGGACAATTATGAATTACTTCCAGATGATTTTAAAATAGAAATTGGATACGAAGGAAACCCGCTCAAAGACTTATTCCTGAAAATGGAAACAATTTTGTCTGCTTGTTTACTGGCTTCAAACTCATTCATACAGGATGGTAAACTGAAACTTCAGATAATGGGGCAGCGTTCAATGGAATATCATGATACTCTTGAAAATATACAGGGAAATAATAATCTTTATAAAATCTACAATTGGATTTATTCAGGCGGCAGTATTGTTGATAAAGTGATTATAGCTAGGAATATTATATGTCTCCATTGTAAATATGAATCTTTGTTAAATATCAGTGATGGAGTAATGGCATCCATTCAAACGAATTACAATCTTTATTTGAGAGATAATGTAACTCAATATTTGGAATTAAAAAATAAAGTTGCAGAATTTATTACGGATATTGTATCGAGAACTGGAGAATATGCAACGGAGATGTTAGATAAGTTCAAGACAAATCTTTTGGCTATTTTGGGATTCCTGTTTTCTGTAATACTTGCGAACATCGTATCTGATCAGCCTTTGGACAATATTTTTACAAAAGACATCACAATTCTTTCAGAAATTGTTTTGATAGCCTCTTTTGGTTATCTTTTTATTAGCTATCAACAGTCAAAATATGAACTACAAAAAGTATATAGTAGTTATGACAAGCTAAAAGATTCTTACCGAGAAATACTAACAGAAGATGATATAAGAGAGTGTTTTCAGAATGATGACATAAAAACAGAAATGAAACGAACGATTGATAGATCTGTGCGAATATATCTCATAATTTGGGGTGGTATTTTGCTTTCGCTTCTGATATTGGTAGAATATATGAGTAGTGAACCTTTATTATGGCCTATTTTAAAATACTTTAATTCCTAAATAACAAAAAAAATAAGTAGTGATCATACCGGTATATACCCAAAGAAACTAAGTAGGAGTATACTGAGGGTCTGACCGTGCGTTCAGCAAAGGGTATATAGTCCGGTGGGTGGTCCCATCAAATAAGCTGTTAACCACAGCATTTGAAGCGAGTCTTGAGTCTGTTACGGTAACGTGCAGGCTAAGCGTAGACAGCAAGATAGCAGGGATAGCTATGGAGCACCGAAATCCCAAAGTATCAGAGGGTCGACACCGTGGTCAGGGTGGAAGACAATATATGCACTTATCGTTATGGTGAGATTTTGCATGCCTCTGCGGTGTTGTTGAAACTATTCATGTCAGACAGGGACTATATGTCAACTGGAGAGGACCTGCATTTTCTTTTCAGAGTGTGTAAATGAAAAGTATGTCCGCCAACCAAAAGAAAAAAGACAAACGAAATGCAGGTAGTCGGAGGCCCGAACAGTACCGGTGAAGGTATGAACAAAAATAAATACTGGAGGGAAGTCGAGAGAGAACTGTGCCTCGCAGTTCTGGCCTGCGAAACTATATCAAAGAGGAAACATTAGCTATACACAGAGATAGGGGAACTAATGGAAACGAAATTGGCGAGAATATCACAATTATCAAAAGAAAACCCAGACATGGTCTTTACATCACTGGGGCATCTTATCAATAAGGAGATGCTTGAGAACTGTCATGTCCAGATGGATGGAACGAAAGCCGTAGGAATAGATGGAGTTACCAAAGAAGAATACGGAAGAAATCTGGAAGAAAATCTAGAAGCCCTTATAGAAAGTTTGAAGAAGAAATCCTATAAGCCTAAACCAGCAAGACTGGTAGAAATACCAAAGGATAATGGGAAGATGCGGCCACTTAGTATCTACTGTTATGAAGACAAGCTGGTACAGGAAGCACTGCGCAGGATACTGGAAGCAGTATTCGAGCCAATGTTTTATGATGAGATGATGGGATTCAGACCCAACAGGGGCTGCCATAAAGCAATCCGCAAACTAAACATAATGCTGGAAAGGAAACCGACGAATTATGTTCTGGATGCGGATATAAAAGGATTCTTCCAGCATCTTGACCATGAATGGATTGTGCGTTTTATAGAATCAAGGATCAAAGACCCGAATATCATCCGCCTTGTCAGACGAATGCTGAAAGCAGGAATTATGAATAACTATGAATTTGAAGCAACAGAGGAAGGAAGTGGACAAGGTTCCGTCTGCTCTCCGATAATTTCCTGTATCTATATGCACTATGTGCTGATATGGTGGTTCAGAGAGGTGGTAACGCCGATGTTAAAGGGATATGCAGGTCTGGTGGTCTATGCTGATGATTGTGCGCCACGAAGGCGGAAACTTGTGACATGATGTCAAACAAGTATAGCCATGCTGTGTGAATGATGATGGCAGGCCCATCGGAACCGCTATATAGGTGGAGGTTTCAAATCACTCTGAGGTGCTGTAGTCAAAAGCTATGGTACTGAGCGTCAGAGAAAAGGCTGTACAAAACAGTCAGGTGTGGACAGTGGAGATGAACGAAGCTGTGAACCACTTACGAAAACGTCGAAAGCGTAGAGACTCCATCAAAACCAGGGGGTCAGTCGTTAACCTGGGATAAGCATAACGGGAGCCTATTTACTGGTTATGCGGTGGACGGCGTAAAGGTGGCATGAACACTGTTCAGGCATTCATATGGAACGTGGGAACCTACGGGCTGGTGTTAAGGGAGAGTGCCAAGTGGACGAACCGCAAGGTACAGAGTACTGATACAGTCATAGGGGCAGAGTGGCTTGTAGTAGTGAAGAGGGTTTCTGAAAAGAAAACAGAGCGAAGAAGCCACAGTATCCAAGCAGAGTAAATAAGTCAACTTAGGAATAAGGAGGAGCTTATGAGCGAAGCAAAACAGTTTGATATTTCAAAGAAGGCTGTAATTGCAGCTTTTCAGGCGGTAAAGGAAAACGCAGGAAGTTACGGGGCAGATGAACAAACCATAAAAGAGTTTGAGGAGCATCTTAATAACAACCTGTATAAACTATGGAACCGGATGGCATCAGGAAGTTATTTCCCGAAGCCTGTAAGGGCAGTAGCAATACCCAAGAAAAATGGTGGAATCAGAATTTTGGGAATTCCAACAGTAGAAGACAGAATCGCACAAATGGTTGCGAAGATGTACTTTGAACCGCTGGTTGAACCAATGTTTTACAATGACTCATATGGATACCGTCCGAACAAATCTGCAATTCAGGCAGTAGGACAAGCAAGGGAAAGATGTTTTAAAAGAGACTGGGTATTGGAATTAGATATCAAAGGGCTCTTTGATAACATCAAACATGGATATCTGATGTACATGGTTGAGAAACATACGCAAATAAAATGGCTGATACTTTATATAAAACGTTGGCTTACAGTGCCGTTCATCATGAGTGATGGCTCGGTTGCTGAACGCAGGTCAGGAACACCTCAGGGTGGAGTTATCAGTCCTGTGCTTGCAAATCTATTTCTTCACTATGTATTTGATGACTTTATGACAAAAGCATATCCGAACATCTGGTGGGAAAGATATGCTGATGATGGAGTACTGCACTGCCAATCGTACAAGCAGGCTGTATTTATAAAGTAGAAACTGGAAGAACGTTTTCAGCAGTTTGGATTGGAACTGAATAAAGAAAAGACACGTATTGTCTACTGCAAGGATAACCGAAGGTCACAAAACTATAGTTGTATCCAATTCACTTTTCTGGGATATACGTTCAGACCAAGGCTAAATAAGAATAAAGAAGGAAAGTTCTTTGTAGGCTTTACGCCTGCGGTCAGTGAAAAAGCCAAAACTGCTATGAAACAGAAGATCAGAGAATGGAAGATACAGTTAAAGGCGGATCTCTCATTAAAAGATATTGGGAACATGATAAACAAAGTAGTGCAAGGATGGATTAACTACTACACACACTATTATAAGTCAGAATTTTATGAGGTGTTGCGTTATATCAATCAATGTCTGATTAAATGGGTACGACGAAGTTATAAAAAGAAAAACACGAGAAGCAGAGCCGAGCACTGGCTTGGTGCAGTAGCCAGAAGAGACAGAAACTTGTTTGCACACTGGAAATTTGGAATATTACCATCTGTTGGAGAGGGAGCCGTATGAGTCGAGAGGCTCACGTACGGTTCTGATGGGGACTCAAGGGGAGGTTCCTTGGGTCTACCTACTTTGTGGTGACATTCCAATACAAATCAGATGCAGTATGGTTCTATGAACACTTAAAACATAGAATGGGACACTTTGGATTAAGCCTTGAAGAAGAAAAGAGCAGGCTGATAGAGTTCGGACGATACGCAAAGGAAAGATGCAGTAAAAGTGGAACGAAGCCAGGTACCTTTACTTTCCTAGGTTTTACACACTACTGTTCCAAAAGCAAGAATGGTAGATTCAGAGTGAAGAGGAAAACCAGTAAGAAGAAGTTTGCGAAGAAATGCAGAGAAATAAATCAACTGATGGGACACATGAAAACATGGAAACTGAAAGAGATTACTGCTAAACTCAATCAGATACTGACTGGTTATTACCATTACTATGGAATCACAGACAATACAGAAAGAATAACAGCATTTCGATACCACGTAATGAAAAGTTTATTCTACTGTCTAAATCGGAGGAGTCAAAAGAAAAGCTACAACTGGGTAGAATTTCTGAATATGATAGATAACAGCTATCCATTGGTAAGACCCCGAATATATGTCAGTGTATATAATTGATAAATGTGAACGATTCGTTTCGCAAAGAGCCGGATGCGGGAAAGCCGCAAGTCCGGATTCTGTGAGGGGCGTACGACCGCAAGGGGTGCGTCTACTCGACCCATGAAATACCCGGGGATTTATATGAAGGATATTGATAAAAGTGCTTTGTAAGAATCAGGTAGTTTTGGTATAATTCATTGTAAATGAAAATATAACCGAATCAGGTAAGTCCTCTGCGGAGGTTGCAAAAAGCGATAAGCAGTGGGTGGGAACTTGCTTGTATCAGGAGGATTGTAAGCTCCTTCTGATAAACTGCGAATATCCGATTGACAGGCAGTTAAAATCAGGATTCATGAGATGGGGAGAGATAGATAGTGGACATTTATCAGATTATTATTACACATAATCGAAGCTGGACGATCAGGGAAATTATTGCTTTTGCAGTGGTTTTCCTGATGGCCGTTTTTCTGGCAGCAGTATTATTAAGGCTGCATAAAATAGTGATCATTCAGGCAGTCTGTGGACTGTTGCTTCTGACGTTTCTTTCAATTGTATTTGGTTCTACTGTTTTTACGAGGACTCCGGGGATCAGGCAGTATCAGCCGGAGGTATTCTGGTCATGGAAGGAAATCCTGGGGATTGGTACATGTGGTAGACTGGGAAGTACTACGGGAGATGGTTTACTGCAGGAGAATCTGTTGAATATTCTGCTACTTTTTCCGGCAGGGATTTTATTGCCGGGGGTGACAGGCAGAAAACTGAAATGGTGGATGGGATTGCTTGTGGGAATTGCGGTATCATCTGCTATCGAGATTAGTCAGCTGCTGCTTTGCAGAGGGTTGTTTGAGTTTGACGATATTATTCATAATAGTTTGGGATGTATGCTGGGGTCTTTGTTGGGGAATAGGATGTTAAGGTTGGTACATGGAAAGTAAAGGGCAGGACCAGATGAAAAACTGACAAGTCATCTTGAATTGCGATTTCAGGAAGGTCACGTTCAAAACTTAACAGTTTTTGTGAAGCATTTTGAAAACCGTCCCTGCTATCAGCAGGGGCGGCTTTCATTTGTGCGCCTATTTATTGTTTTCGCTGACATGAAGATAGTTCATAAGCGCAACCTGAAAAATTTTGGAACAATTGACTCCGTTCACAGCAATGCCTTTTTGACGTAAAATTGTTTATAACAGTAAAAATGTTTAACAAAATCTGTTAAAATGCTATAATGCAGATATGAAAAAGATAATCTTGAGAAAATCCATAATGTATGATAAAAGGATTACTATAAACTGGTACTGTGAAAATACGACAGAAGAGGAGTAAAAAGATGTTATATATAGGAAATCACACAAGCTCATCCCGGGGCTACCTTGCAATGGGGAAGCAGATGCTGGCAAATGGCGGTAACACATTTGCATTTTTTACCAGAAATCCAAGAGGAGGGAAAGCCAAAGACATTGATCCGCAGGATGTGCAGGCATTTGGGCAGCTGGCAGAGGAGAATCATTTTGGAAAGCTGGTGGCTCATGCGCCTTACACTATGAACTGCTGTGCTGCCAAAGAAAACCTCAGGGATTTTGCCAGGGAAATCATGGCAGATGATCTGAGACGTCTGGAAATGACACCGGGAAATTATTACAATTTTCATCCGGGCAGTCATGTAGGACAGGGTGCAGAAGTAGGAATCAGTAAAATTGCAGAAATTCTCAATGAAGTGCTGACAAAAGATCAGAGTACGATTGTACTTCTGGAAACTATGTCAGGAAAGGGCACAGAAGTAGGAAGAAATTTCGAAGAACTTCGTCAGATCATTGACAGGGTGGAGTTAAAAGATAAATTAGGTGTTTGCCTGGATACCTGTCATGTCTGGGATGGTGGATATGATATTGTAAACGATCTTGACAGCGTATTTGAAGAATTTGACCGGATAATAGGTCTGGACAGACTAAAAGCCATCCATTTAAATGACAGCATGAATCCCCTTGGCAGCCATAAAGACCGCCATGCCAGAATCGGAGAAGGTGAAATAGGACTGGAGGCACTTGTCCGCGTGATCAATCATCCTGCCACAGAGGGAATTCCGTTTATTCTGGAGACACCAAATGATGATGAGGGATGGACTCATGAAATTGCGTTGCTCAGAAATGAGTATAAACAGAAATGAGTATAAATATATCTGCTCGAATCAGGAAGATAAAGTTGGGGCGTGCTGACAAGTTGTAAGTGACAAATCGAAAGAGC
>ENA-OQIU01000009-OQIU01000009.1-human-gut-metagenome-genome-assembly--contig:-NODE-9-length-56285-cov-5.362958_pt1 | contig 56285 bp, 63 predicted proteins | sample MGYA00242590_ERZ504755 | MGnify/ENA primary metagenome ERZ504755 (study PRJEB26092, sample SAMD00036359) | human gut metagenome | host: Homo sapiens | study: EMG produced TPA metagenomics assembly of the...
ATATCTGAAGATACTGCAATAACCTCATGCACGCTCGAAGGGAGAATATAAAGGTCACTCTCTAAACTCTCTGCCAGCTCATGAAGCTCATTCTCATAAAGCATGGATGCTGCACCATTGATACCCTCTGGAATCTTTATCTAAAGGAACCATGCTAGAGTCAGGGGAATCTTCTATAAAATTTTCCTGAAGGAAATCCTCCATAAAATCATCGGGAGTAGGTTCCTGATAAACGGGTTCGGATGTAAAATGTGGTTTCTGTTTTGCTATTGACGCAGAAGATGAACGGCGTTTCCTTTTGGCTGATCCGAATGAGGGCTGTGGTCGATACTCTGTTTCTTCCAAGGACCCATTTTTGCGCCATTCAGGTATGTGTTCCGATGCTTTTCTTGGTGTCAGCTTTTTGACATCTGGATGTAGGGTATAATCGTATTTTTCTACTTTTAGGACTTTTTGCCCACGTAGGATAACCAAAGCAGTATCAAGAGGGAGCCGCAAGATTTCATCTGGTGTTAAGAGTTTCCGTTTGCCGATGGATTTTGTCTGCCGGTATTCTGGCGTATAGTCGGATACCCGCCAGCTATTGAGCTGCTTGGCTTCGCTGCTTACCCCTACGGTCACATCGCCGCTGCGGTTGCTGATAAAGGTAGCAGTAACTTCATCTGTGCAGCCCAAAAAGAGCTGGGTATCACAGTTGCCAATGATTTCCTGCCATTGGTTATAAGGATAGCGGTTCTGCATCTGAGGCAAATTCTGAAAGATGCAGGAAATGCTGAGATTCCGGCTTCGGATTACACTGATCTTCTTATTCAGTTCCAGGATAGCTCCGGTGTTGGCAAGCTCATCAGCCAGTATATGTACAGCAACAGGAAGTTTTCCTTCTTCTCCATATTTATCTGCATAACGGACCAGTTTGATGAAGATGAAGGTCATAAACAGGGAAGATAAAAAATCGAAGGTGCTGTCCTGGTCTGAGGTAATGCAAAAGTAAGCACATTTCTGTTTCCCTGGAAGTGTCAGATCAATCTCATCATAAGAGGTAATCTGCCGAATGAGTTTATTTTGAAATACCTGAAGTCTGGCACCCAATCCGATAATAACTCCGCTTCGCACGGTATCACTGGCTTGTTTATAGATGCAGTAAGGAACTTTTGCTGGATGGGACACTGGGAGCAGATCAAAAAGACTGTTCAGCTCCTTTTCGGAACTCATGGTCAGCAGCTTATAAACCTGTCCGATATTTCTGGCTTCCGGCGGAAATCCCTGATCCACATAGAGAACCAGGGCTTTTAGCAGGTTCATCTCCGCATTATCCCAGAAATGATCTCCTTTTCCGGAACCTGTATTCTGGATAATGACATCTGCAAATACTTGAGCCATCGTTTCCTGTCCATTGATTTCACCCAGACAATTCCAACTATCGGAGTTTTCCGGATTGACCAGATTAAATGCTTTTACTACATAGCCTTCGTTTTCCAGATAAACAGACATGCTTTCATAGAGTTCGCTTTTTGGATCGGTAATGATTAAACTTTCCCCGGAAGCGTTGTTGCCTTCCTGCCCTCTGGCGACACACTGGAAAATCATATTTCTTGCAAATGCTCTGGATTTCATGGAACCGCTGGCACCATACACGGCGATATTTTTATTCATTCGTGTTTGATATGGAAGACATACGGCTTTGCCATTCAATTTGCCTAAAATGGTTCCTTTATTTTTCTTTACATCTCCGGTCAGTTCCAAAACTTTCATCATTTCATCTGGAGTCATGAATCCGGATGTACCGTAGGTTCCTTTTGTAGAGTAATTTAAGTTCCGTTCATGGTCACTAATCTCCCCGTTTCTGTCATATCCCATACGCATAAGTAAAAAAGTAAGAAGCCCAAAGAGAACCAGGCAAAGAAAAATCCCATACAAATTGTATGGGAAATCGGTAAGGGCAGTATGAAAGCAGACTAATGGGTGTAAAGAAGCTGCTTGCGGATAGGTTCCGTTGCCGGCAAAGTTTCCGGCAGAAGTCCATTCCTGATAGTTTTTAATAAATTGTGCTGCGTATCCTCCGGCATACAGAGTGCAGACGCTTATGGGAAGCAAAAACAGGAACTTCCACCATTTACGGTTCATTGAAAAACCTCCTTTTAAACTTTTGAAAATCAATGCTGGAGAAGTGTATATCTGCAGTCAGGTATTTTTTCAGGCAGGGAAGCTGAAAGTCAAAGCAAATCAGGTTCCCGGATAACCCATATACATTTAATCCAGTATTGAAGCGGTTGATACGCTGCATGTCAAAATCATACGCAAGCAAAATAGGCTTTTCCTGGCTGTCTATTCCATCATGTTCAATTGGCAGAGCCTCACGCGGGGGAAAACAGTCGGACAGTAGTAGCTGATTGAGTTGTATCATACGCTGGGGCTGTACCAATAAACGGAGCAGGTATTCTCCGTAGTTGTTATTGGGCAGAAAATAAAAATGTTCATACGCAGTATCCAGCATGAACAGAGTTTTTTTGTATCCCCCGGTACTGGTAAGGAGACGGAAAGCCATATCCATATCACTGCCGGTCATGATGGCATAAACGGTAGGCGGGCCATGGTAAGGAAGTCCTTGAAGATAGTGCTGCAAAAAAGCATTGAGTCGGACTTCCGTTTTGTATTCCCATTTTAGAAGTGTATTTCCGGTATTATAAACAGCATAGACACAGTGAGGAGCCATCAGGATTCCCATACTACGGGAATTTTTGATTTTTGTAGTGGATGCTCCAAGATTTTTTATTTCCCTGGAAGAGTAAAACAGAGGAAGGCTTCGTATAGGAAACGTAGCCGCTTCGCCGGATTCAGAAAAAAGCAGGGGCTTTTCATCTGGAAAGAATGGGATTCCAGCATGGGAAAGCGTCAAATAGGTTTCTGCTTTTTGATGAAGTCGCAGCCGTCTTGGTAATTCGCTACGTATGAGGTTGGTTTCTGCATTTCCGGTTAAATAGTTTTGAAAACGACAGGAATTTTGCGAAAGCAGCAGTTCTTTTGCCCGTTTGGTAAGGCGATAACCTCGTAGGCCATCTTTATAGTGTGTTCTTATAAGCTTACTCTGCTTTAAATCTGTAACCACCTTCTCTGCATAGGAATCACTCTCAATCAATCTGTTAAGCTGTCCGGAAGGGAATTCCCCACATAGTCCAACCATTTCCAAAAGCTGATATTTTATAGAATCGGTTTTTATCAAATAAGCATCACCTCAGTTCGATTTTTTACCTATGACAGCCTATACTTGGGTAAAGTAAGGGCGGTATTAAGCATAAAAAATGCAAAGAATATGGCTTCTTTGCAGAAAAATTACCCATATCGGAAAAAGAAAGAAAAATATCAGGAAATTTCCGATATGGTTTTGATAGACGCTTTTCTATCTTTCAGCCAGCCAGGAAAGATTTCCGGTTCCATTACAAAGATAACGGTGTGATCGTAATTACCCAGTTCTGTAGTGTGATAGGAGTCGCAAAAGAGTCCCGTATCATCAACCAGAACATAGGAAGCGATAGTATCTAAAATCTGTTTGAACTCCAAATTATCGTAATCACGTATTCGTTGTAAAGAAAGGCTCTGGTCATAAATTTGACTGAAACAGACCACACATCTTTTATATAACGGAATAGAATGTTCTGCCACATAAGTCTGCAAGGCAAGGTTTAATGGCTCATGTAGAAAAGCGGTGTTGGTTCGCAATTTACGTTTGGGCAGTAGCCCTGGCATGGTAATAGAAAGAACACTATTTGAAAAAGAGATTTTGATTCCCTGCACAGCCGCAGCCTGTTTCAGATAGTCTTTCTTTCCAGTATCAGTTGTGGTATATACCAGATTTCTGAGCTGGCAGGTAATCCTTTCAGAACGTAGGGCAGCACTGATACTCAGCTCTTCGTATTTGTCGGCATACGCTTGAATATCTGTTGTTTTCAATGCAAAAATAGTGTTGTGAAGTTTTTGGACTTCATCATCAATGCTCTGTAAACGGTCAAAAACAGTTTTGGTGTTCATACATACCTCATTTCTTTGCATAATAGCTGACAGATCCGGTAGAGGAGTCTACAAGGCAAAAGGCAATCACACCTGTGATATGGATTTTTGAAGCCTGTTCTTCCGATTCTAATACAACCAGCCGTTTTGCATCGCTTTTTGTCTGGCTTTCCATGACATGATTGATAAGATATTCCTGTTCCTGGGGGACATAGAGGACTTCATACCGCTCATCTTTAGAGAAAAAGTTCAGTTTCACAGGAAATTCACCGTCAGTATGGTACACAATGGCGTTTTTGAAGTCCAAAAGCACCCAAAAAGATGCAATCATCCCATAATCAGGATTGTTTGCAGATTCCTGGCTGTCGCAGAGAAGCCCGTTCTCCTTATCATAGATAATACGTTTTTGTTTTACCAGACTAGTGATCAGAGACTTGATAGATGTTCTGTTTTTGGAAAAGAGCCGTAAGATCTGTTCATATTGCAGCGAATGGTAAGTTGTAATGAACCGGAGCAGTTGGGCACCTTCCCCTTGATAGATTTCATTTCTTGTTTTCATGGTAATCTCCCTTCATTATATAATAGGAAGTTTTACCTACACTGTACGCACAGAATACGTTTTTATTTTAGGGGAAGTACGCTGTACGTACTGTGTAAGTATTGGCTACTGTCAGCGAAAGGTTTACGGGTACAAAAAAAGCACCGATTAAGGTGCTGGAGAAAATAGGAATACTATAAGCAATATCAATTGTAACATGGGTAAAATTACTCTTCAATCGCAGAAGTGTGCCAATGTAGTGACACAATTATGTTGCAATGAATGACTATGAAAATATATTTCATCAAAATAATTATGTATAGATTATTTTATAATAATTGAAATTAATCAGCCATGTGTTGCCTATGTCCAAAGAGATAAAAAAAAGTAGCAAAAAAAACAATAAATATGGTTGTAAATGCTCTGACATGGTATAAAGAATGTACTAATACATAAAAAAGTATTGGAAAGACAAAATGTGAAGGAGGTGACAAAATGAGTGTATATGAAACACCAAAAAGCGAAGGCGTAGAGCAGAAAAAACGTGTTGATTTAGGCTGTGGAGTAAACTGTGATTGGGGCTTCGGAGCAGGCATAGCGATTGCAATGATTGGTCCATTACCAGGACCAACGTAATGGTGAGAAAGCGTTTCTCAGAAAAGAGAAACGCTTTTTTAGAATTATACATTCATTAAAATATGATTAAACGAGAAGACATATTACATAAAACAACTTATGTTTGGAAAGAAAATGAAAAATATACCAGTATCATAAAAAATGATGGCAGTAGGGTGATTTTAAATAAAAAAGATTCTGATATCTGGAAAATAATCAATGACGATGATACCGTGGATGATATTATCCGTCATATGAAGGATACAATGAGTGCTAATCAGGTTGAAGACAGGTTAGAGGAATTTATTAAAATTGGTATTATAACTAACGAAGATATGTTTTGGGGGGATGACTTATTATAAAAAAGATTATGCTTATTATGCCAAACAGTAATAAGAATAAGCAGGTGGGATATTCAGAGAAGATGACAATGCCTCCTCTAGGTCTAATTTCCATTGGAGGATATCTTAAAATGCACGGTTATATGGTAGAAATACTTGATTTATTTACAAATCATATAAGGAAACAGGAATTTATAGATAAAATAAAAAATGCACATCCGGATATGATAGGAATAAGTGCATATACAGAAAATATTAATGCGGTTATCCATTTAACAAAGATAATTAAATCGGTGTTGCCAAAAATAATTATTGTTTTAGGTGGAGCACATGTGACTTTTTTTGCCGGAAGAAGCTTTGCATCATAATACAGTTGATTATGTGTGCCGTGGAGAAGGAGAAATGACTTTTGTACAACTATTGGAGTGCCTTAATTATCATACGATTGATTTGTCAGAAGTGAAAGGAATTTCATATCGTGTAGGACAGGAGATTATACATAATGCAGATCGAGGATATATTGAAAATCTGGATAATTTACCGTGGGCAGAACTCGATGAAATTGAAATGCGAAGCTATGATATCAAGCAATTGATTATTACAAGTAGAGGATGTCCAGGAAAGTGTATCTATTGTGCTTCAGCTGCTCTATCGGGAACACGTTATAGAAATCGAAGCGCTCAAAATGTATTCAGTGAAATACATTATAAATATAGTATAAAAGGAGAGAAATACTTTGCTTTTTTGGATGATACTTTTACAGCAAATAAGAAGCGATTGTATCAGTTTTGTGATTATCTAAAGCAAGCCAATATGAATATAATATGGCGTTGTGATTCGAGAACAGATATTTTATCAAAGGAAATGATTGATAAAATGCAGGAAGTAGGGTGTACATCCGTACATATAGGTATAGAAAGCGGATCTCAAGATGTTATTAACAAAATTAATAAACATATAAGTTTAGAAAGGTCTGAAGAATTACTTGCATATATGTCGCAAAAAGGGCTTCAAGTAATGTGTTCTTTTATCATAGGGCATCATTGCGATACACATGAGACAATAAAAGAAACAATAGATATGGCACTGAAATTTCGTAAAAAGTATAAAGCAACTGTAGGTATAAGCATCAATACCCCTTTCCCAGGCACATATCTATATAATCATATGAAGGATTTAGGAATTAATTTGGAAATCAAAAATTGGTCTTCATTCGATTTAGTTCAGGCTGTATTTAGTACACCTAATATTACAAGAGCTGAGTTGCAAAATTATTATTATGAAATTCAATCAATGGTGATTTAGAGGAGGAAATTATGGAACGAATTGTTGTAGAATTAAAGGGAAATTTAACTTTCTGTGGAGTGGATAAAGGTGAGATATGTATTGAAGGTGAAAATGGAATATTGGTAGAAACAGATACAAAAAGCGGATTAAAAGTTTGGTGTCCAATAAAATCAATTGTTAAAAAGCATGAAATTAGAATAGAGGAGTGAGAGGAATGAAAATTTCATTAAATAAAAACGTTATTATAAAAGACTATGAAACCAAAGGGCTATTAATCGATGTAGAAAGAGCGGATTACAGGAAAGTCAACAGTTCTGGTCTCACCATTTCTAAATTTTTAAATAAGTATGGCGAAATATCAGTGGAAGAGTTACTTCTAAAATTATCGGATTTATATGAACTTCCTGAAGAAGTGTTTGGAGAGGAGGTTCAACAGTTTTTGGATGATATGATCGAAAAAGGTTTTTTTGTTAAAGATGGTGATTATTCTAGAATAGAAACAGAGGAAACCATTTGTCACCAGACGTCTAATGGGATTTGGATTAAAGTGACTAATAGATGTAATTTGAGATGTAGCTATTGCTATGCGGATTCTGGAGAAGGAGAAGCTAACGAATTAACGATAGAAGAAATAGAGAATCTTCTTATAGAATTAAAACCGAAAAATTATAATAAAATAGTCATTACCGGTGGAGATCCTTTGATGAGGAAAGATATAGTTGAAATTTTAAAAACTTGTAAAAAGTATGGAAAAGTTCAAATTTTAACAAATGGAACTATTGGAAATGCAGAATTATATAGAGAAATTATGGAGATAGTAGATGCAATTCAAATTTCTTTAGACTCTTATGAAGAAATACATCATGATAAAAATAGAGGAAAGGGAAGTTTTGTGCGCGCTGTAAATACGGTAAAAACTCTAACACACATTAATAACAAAAAAGTGATAGTTGCAATGACACCAACTCCAGATTATATGCCGGATATCGTTGAAATGATAAAATTTTGTCTAAATATGAATGTTAGACAATTACATATCAATAGATTTGTTCCCTATGGTCGAGCTAAAACTTTTGAAAATAAATTAAATATGGAGCAGTTTTATAAATGGGTGGATAGAGGATATGATTTTTTGCGAAATATCTATATTAACTATTATAAACAAAATAAGGAATTTATATTTAATATAGATGTTTCGAATGATTTATGTAATCAAGTATACTCAAAAGGAAGAAAAACATCATGCGGTGTTAATTGCAACCAGATTAGTATTGATAGTAATGGTAACGTATATTTGTGTCCTTCCTTACACATTGAAGAATTTGAACTGGGTAATATAAGAACAGATAATATTACTGAGATTATGGAAAAAAGTAAACAAAAATATGGAGAAATAGATGTCGAAATGTTATCTAAGTGTAAGAACTGTGAGATTAAATATTATTGTGGCGGAGGATGTAGAGCAATCGCATTTAATGAAACAGGCGACTTATATGGACAGGAGAGAAATTGTGACAATTATAGGAACAGAGTGTTTGATTTAATGCTGCAGTGATAAAGCCACACAGAAACGAAGCGGAGAGTGATCTGAAAAATGGAAAATATATATGGCTTTGCAGAACAATTATCTATAAAGAAGAGAATAGATAATAAGATAGTGATAAGTGGTTTAAATAATGGCAATTGGGTGCTAAGTCAAATTGAATCTATAGTCTTGCAGGAGTTTAATGGCGGTAGAGATTTAGAGGAGATTCTAGCAATACTTCCGGGCAGGGAAGTGAGCATTATAAAAATTTACGAGAATTTTATTGATAAAGGAATTTTAGTTAAGAACTCTGCTAGAAAAATTGATTTGTCAGCTAAATGGACTTTGGATGAAGTATTTTTTGAATTGACAAAACAATGCAATTTAAGATGTCATCACTGTTATATACCAAAGGAGATTGAGAAAAAGGAGCTAGGATTAGAAAAGTGGTTTCAGATTGTTGATTCCTGTAAAGATTTAGGAGTAGGTTTAATAAAATTAACTGGTGGAGAAGCAATGCTGCATCCCCATTTTTGGGATATAGTTAAATATATTAATAAAAATGGGATATCAATGCGTTTATATACGAATGGTTCTTGCTTGAATAAAAAAACAGTGGAGAATTTGAAAACAGTGGGAATTTCAGAGATTCAGATTAGTTTAGATGGTGGAACTGAAGAAACGCATGATACATTTCGCAATGCTCCTGGTAATTATAAACATATTTTAAGAACACTTCCTATTTTGATCCGATTTGAAATAAGAGTGATTTTATCATTTACAGTAACAGATTACAATGTAAACGAAATTAATCTCTTTATACGAGAAGCAAGGCAGTTTCCTAATGTGAAAATTGTAATTAGTCCATATATTAACTATCATCAGACTTATCAAGGAGATAGATTTGTAGATGTTAGCGAAGAAACAGTAGAAAAGCTAAAAGAATGTTTTGAGAACAATAAGAATATTTGGTCAGATAAAATCAAATATTCTTTGTCATTTTCCAATCGTTTTATAGGTTATTGTGGGTTTGGAATTTATAGTTTATACATAGATTCTTTTGGTAAGATTATTTTATGCCCATTATTGGGAAATATACAACTTGGAACTATAACGGATGGAATAGAAAATATCTGGGAAAATAGTAAAATATTAATGGAATATAGAAGTCATACAATAGCAGATATAGAAAAGTGTAATACTTGTAAAAATGTAAATGTATGTAAAGGCGGTTGTAGGGCAAGGGCATATTTTATTAATGGTTCGATACTGGCTTGTGATCCGGTCAGTTGCAAAATGTATTAGGAGTTAGAATGAAGGTTGAAAAAGTCTTATTGATTAATTGCACATTGGATAAGCATAGTAGGGCTAAGATTCATAATGTAGTATCATCACCCAATTTAGGTCTGCTATCAATTGCGGGTGTACTGATAATGCATGGATATGATGTGAAAATATTAGATTTTTTTGCTGATCCAATAAAGAAAGAGCAATATAAGAAAATATTAGAAGAATTTAATCCAGATGTGATTGGATATTCTGTATATACAAGAACTGTTCCGTTTTTAAGAAGGATGGTTGAGCTAAACAAAAAGATAGGGTATGAGGGAATTACAGTGGTTGGAGGACCACATCCATCATTTAATGAAAGAGAAATGCTTGATGATATAGGAGCAGATTTTGTCATTAAGGGGGAGGGTGAGTTTACATTTTTAAAACTCCTTGAAAGCTTAAAATATCCTGTACAATATCCAATCAGTAGAGTAAAAGGAATTAGTTATAGGATTAAAATAGATATATACATATCAGAAAAATAGAATATATAGAAATACTTGATGCATTACCGTTACAAGCAATTGGAATTATTGACCCAGAGAAGTATTCAACAGCATTTACACTGATTACAAGCAGGGGATGTCCTGGAAATTGTGTTTATTGTGCATCTAGAGCGTTGTCTGGAAATAAATATCGAATGCGTTCCGCAGAGAATATTATCTGTGAAATTTATTTTCTGAGTGAAAAGCTGAATTCCAGAAAGTTTTTAATTTTAGATGATACATTTACGGCTAATAAGGAAAGATTAGAATATTTTTGCTTATTACTCTCTAAGTATAACGAAAAGTATGCATTTAGAATTGAGTCGCGCGTGGATGCTGTTAGAGAAAAAGATATAGATGCATTGAAGAAGGTAGGGTGTGAAGTTATTCACTTTGGAGTGGAAAGTGGTTCACAAGAGATAATTAAAAAGATTGGAAAGAATATTAATTTATCTTGGGCAAAGGAAATAATGTGTTATGCGAATAAGCAAAATATACATGTAGTTGCGAGTTTTATAATTGGTCATTTCTGTGATACAGAACGCACAATTCAAGAAACGATTAGTTTAATGGAAATATTAAGAAATTCTGGAATAGAGGTTTCGGTTGCTGGATGCGTACCATTTCCGGGAACGCCTTTATATGAGCATAAGGATAAACTGGGAATTTCTATACACGCACATTCATGGCAAGAATATGATTTTAGTAATATGATTATTAGTACCTCTTATTTAAGCCAAGAACAATTAAGGGAGTTACTGTTTAGTGCTGTGACGAAGATATCTTGATATATTTAGAAAGGAATATAGGTGAAAAAACGTGAAGACAATGGATTTAACAGTAAAAAATTTATCAAAGCAGTTTGTGGATTTTAAGCTTGATAATATTTCATTTGAACTACCTCGGGGAAGTGTTATGGGACTCATTGGACCAAATGGTTCAGGGAAAACTACGACAATAAAGCTTATTCTTAATATGTTGAAAAAAAATCAGGGGAAAATAGAAATTTTAGGATATGACAACATAAAAGAAGAACAGATAGCTAAAGAAAACTTAGGAATTGTTTTTGACTCCAATTACTTTGTGGATGAGTGGAATATGAAGATGGTAGAAAAAGCAATGTCTAGATTTTATAAGACATGGAACCATCTACGATTTTATTCATATATTGAACAATTTAAAATTGCAAAATCAAAAAAGGTAAAAGAGTTATCAAAAGGAATGCAGATGAAGTTAATGTTAGCATGTGCGTTTTCGTATGATTCAAAACTGTTAATTTTAGATGAGCCTACTAGTGGATTAGATCCAGTATCAAGAGATGAGCTTCTTGAGATTATTGAGAAGTATGTAGAGGATGGGAAACATAGTGTACTATTTTCTACACACATCACAAGTGATTTGGAAAAAGTAGCTGATTATATTACCTATATCAATTATGGAGAGTTGATATATAGTGGAGAAAAAAAGAAATTATTAGAAGAGTTTTATGTAATTCGAAATGTAAGAGAGGAAATACCTATTGGGATTAGAGAAAAATTAATTGGTGTAAGAAAAACGAAAGATGGAGTGCAGGCGCTTTTGAAGAAAGAGTATATAAAAGAGATAAGCGGCTTGGGTAGGATTGAAAAAGCTACATTAGACGATATAGTTGTTTTTACAAGTAAAGGAGAATAGATATGGCAAATATTATAAAGGCTATGAAATTGGATTTTGATTTGGTAAAGGTATATGTAAAAGCTATTTGCTTTACATTACTAATTCCAGTAGTGTTTGCAATAATAAATCGTTCATTGATGACAAGTGTTTCCTTTGCTACATGTTTTATTGCTATGGCATCTGGATACACATTTTCAATTTCTGAAAAAAAATGGAATGGAGCGCTTATATGGGATATTGCCTATTACAAAAAAAGAATTTGTTTTAGGGAGATATCTGTATACAATTATTATGGGTGGAATTGCAGTTCTATTTTCCTGTATTGTTCATCCAATAGTATTATTCATATTAGGCGATAAAGTGACATGGCAGCAGATAATTTTTACATTTCTATATGGAATACTCTTGTATAGCATTTATACAGTTTTTCAATTGCCAGGATACTATAAATACGGATCTATTAATGGAAGGATGTTTATGTATATACCGATTATTGGTTTTTACTTGTGTTGTTTGGAATGGAAAAGTTAATTTAAGTAAAAATGGATTTGCAATAAGTATATTTAGTAATTTGGTATATTAGCGGCTGTGATAACATTTGGTATTATTTTAATCTACACAGTATCAATATGTATTTCTATTAGGATTATGAAGAATAAAGAGATATAGGAGATGGTTATATGGATTTGACGATTTTAATCGTTGTAGGTCTTATTCTTTTTGTAGGAATTCCAAGGAGAAATCGCTATGGGAAAAATAAGAAAAAGGATAAAGAAAAGGATTGAAAACAGTTTAAATTTTGGTTTAATGCAATATAAGCAATGGTTTAAACACAATATTATGAGATTGGTGAATATTCTGGTGATTCGAAATCATAAATCCGGCAATTTGGAAATCACCTTTTTGTGCTTGACCACTAATAAATTTCTATGGGGATATTTGTCAAGGCCTTGCCGTATCTACGGTGCGTAGCAGCCTTTACTAATATCTTTGTAGAAATAAAAATTAGAATACACAAAATAGATTCTTAAAGGCGATTTTCATATCACCGGACAGGTGATAGAAAGTCATCCGTAATATTCAATTGGTGTTATTGACTACACTCTATCAGGTGGTGGACAAGAGCCTGCTATGAGTAGAACTATATACCGAAACTCAGAAATAATAATATCGGACGAGCCTACTGCAGCATTAGCTCCTAAAGCGAATATGAGCTCTATAGCATGTTTGATAAGTTATTTTGTGGTAAAACCTGTATATATATTTCACATCGTTTGGCATGTACGAAGTTGATCGATAGAATTGTAGTATTTGAAAATGCAAAACTTATAGAGGACGGTACACATCAAGAATTGCTGAATTTACATGGGAAGTATTTTGAATTATTTAACATGCAAGCACAGTTCTATCAATAATATCATGGGAGGAGGAAGGACGTATTTATAAATTTGTAGAAATCAAAAATACATTAATTTTGTCCCGAAAAGTCCAGTCAGGTTTCCTTTATGATCAAGTAAAAGAAACTATAGAAAGTGAGGCAAATCATGGCTGGCGTTTAACTCAAGTTATAATACCCAATAAAGGAAAGCATAGCATATCTGGTAAAAAGCGTCTTAGATTAGGCGCCTTTTTTCCATGGTGTTATCAATTAATTTTTGAAAAAGATGAAAAGGAAAATGTGCTGTATGAATATAAATTTTACAGAGTACCTTTAGAAACTAAAGCACAGGGTTCTAATGTGGATTGTAAAGACGATTTCTATATGGTGAAAGATTTTCTTCTTTCTATGACGGACAACGATTGGAAGTTTAAGCAAATTGTTATCCCATTTGATGAAAAGAAAGGAATCTATTGTACTCTTGGATATGAAGTGATTTTTGAAAGGAAAAAATAATATTGCCTCAATCACATTCGGAGAATTTTACCGCAGTGTAGTACAATATATTTGGTAACTTATGGATAAAAGTATGAGGGTATAGATATACAGTATTTTGAGGTGTAGAAATTATAATTAGTGGATAGCTCATTTGAGAAATGAAAATATTGGCTATATCAAATAGATTTTACAAAGGAGAAATACATGGAGAGAGTTTTAATAATATCTTATATTATCAGTATGATACTTATGGTAGGCTTTATTTATTGTGTTTATAGGGAGAAATATTGGGTTTTTGAATTTGTAAATAAAATCAAGAAGCCGATACAACAACTTGTTTATGTTTTGCTTATGCTCATATCATCGTATGCATATATTTGCTTTTCGTTACTCATAGAGGCTAACTTTAATGCTGTGATATGTGCAGTGCTATTACTTCTTTTGATTTGGGCTATGGACTATCTGTTTTCTTTATGTTTTAAAAAAAGTGATTTGGGGATAAGTGAAAAAAAACGCTATATTTTTATGGCGTATGTGGGTGCCTGCATATCGGGATTTATTATTGCAAGTCGTGATGCTTCGAAATTGGCTTTAGAAATTCCAAATATAACAATTAGCGTTTTGATCGGAGCTTATGTACCTTTTACATTATTATTAGAGGATGGGAAAAAAGGGAAAGTAGAATTGCAAAGTATGAAAGAAGAATGGGAGGAAAAGTATAAGAAGACATTTCGTGAACGTAAGGCCAAAGACATTCTTTCTGTTCTACTATTTGCGATGGTATATGGCGTTTTACTGGGAGTGGCGTTATCTCCTGCTCAAAATATCATCAATGATATTGCTTCAGGGATAGGAATGGGGATGGCTACAGTGGTTGTTGCCTTTGTAGGTTTAGTTGAAGTGAAAAACAGGTTAACGAAAAGGAAGAATAAAAGAGAAGACGCAGATCAAGAGAAATCCGGTACAGAGTAGACGGGGGCAAGACAGCAAGAAATATTTAGCTGGAATTATTTCAGATGTATCTCGCAAGATTGGATGTTGATGCGATATAAATGCTATGATATACTGAAGTCCATATTATTAGATTTGTGGAGAAATAGGGATATCCAGGAGAAAAACTATAAAATTAAATTTTGCAGAAAGAAGGCATTTTTATGAAACTTGTAGGAAGCAGAAAATTAACATGGGGAATTTGCAGTATTGGTGTTTTATTAGCAATAGTAAGTGTGTTTTTCTTACCTCAGATTATTCCTGTTCATTTTGCAAATGGAATAGCAGATGATTTTGGAAATAAGGTAGAGATTTTTTTATTTCCTATTTTGCTACTCATAATTACACTTTTGACTGGGAAAGAAAACATTAAATATTTCCTGACACATTCAAAAACATTTTTGACAGATATACAGTATAATTTGATGATAGATGGTGTTCTCGGAATTATTTTGATTGCAGAAATTTATGTTATTTATGCTTCATTTGTGTAAGTGTTTCAACAAAAAATTCCAGTTTCTATAAAGAGCAAAGGAGAATGGTCATGATTGATATGCAGAATCAAGAGGAAATTCCGATCTTAGAGGATTTTGAGGCATATATTAGAAATCCGGTATTTATGCAATTTTGCTCCGAGATTAAAAAGAAGTACAGGTGCAATGAGAAAATAGAATTTAGCCGTTGTAGTTGGGAACGTGGTTGGAATGTAAAATTTAAAAAGTCTGGAAAAAGCCTGTGTACCGTATATCCCAGGGAAGGATATTTTACGGTACTGGTTGTGGTTGGAGAAAAGAAAAAGAAGCAGTTGAAGCTATTTTATGGGAATGTACTTCAGAATTAAGAGAACTTTACGAAAAAGCAAGATGGGGAAATGGACAAAAATGGCTTATGATTGATTTAGAAGATCAAGGAGAAATGTTTGCGGATGTACTTCAGCTTATTGAAATTCGTAGGAGATAATTAATTTTGGAGTGTGGAACAAGGAGTAAAGACGGAAGACTGCGAGGTAAATGATGAAGGCGTATGAAAATAAAGAGGAACTAAAGGCAGAAATCAAGAGGGCTTACGACAAATATATTGCAGAGTTTGAGGATATCCCAGAATCCTTGAAGGACAAACGATGTATGGAGGTGGATCGAACACCTGCAGAAAATCTTGCATATCAGGTTGGGTGGACCACATTAGTATTGAAATGGGAAAATGATGAACAGGCTGGACTTCCAGTGAAAACACCATCGGATGGTTTTAAGTGGAATCAATTGGGGGAATTGTATCAGTGGTTTACCAATACCTATGCCAATTTATCTCTAAAAGAACTAATGGGCATGCTGGATGATAATATACAGAAAATTTTTACAATGATTGATTCTATGACGGAAGAGGAGCTATTTTTACCACATAAAAGAAAGTGGGCAGATGAAGCTACCAAAACAGCAGTATGGGAAGTTTATAAGTTTATTCATGTAAATACAGTAGCCCCCTTTGGAACATTTCGGACAAAGATTAGGAAGTGGAAGAAGCTTTTACTTTGACACACAGATAGAGTTTTAGAAAATATCGTGCTTTTTTGTGCAAAAGAAAATAAATATATAATGCTATTTGGAGTGCATATTCGGTTTCAGGATATGCACTTTTTTTTAATAAAATAAAAAGCGACAAACATTATTCAGATTCAAAGGGTATGAAATTGTGATAAATCTATACGGTATGCTTTGATGGTTTTTGAATTTAATTTTTTTATTGTTTCACATGTTTTGAGATATTCGGATATAAAATTTGATAATTGATCCATAATAGGCACCCTCCTTTGTTTTTTCAATTATGAGTGCCTATATGGAAAATGTCGATTTTATTTTGGGAAAAACTTATTTAAAGTTTCCAGTGTCCCCTTTGCAGAAAATCCCCATAGTATGCTGCTAAGAGCGTTAATAGCAGCCTGCCTCCTTCGGTAGTACGTCCGGTAGGAGATACTGGGAACGTGCTTTTCCAACTCTTCCAGGATTTCCTCTGTGTTTTTCAGTTCATGGGGAGACAGAAAGGCGTAATATAATATCCAGTAATATTCTTCCCCATGTTTATGATTTTTCCGGAGCAGATCCACAGAAGAGAGAAGCAGCTTTATCATTTTGTTACTGCGGGCAATGCTTTTTGCCCATTCTTCAATCTGGCTGTCTCCCAGATCTGCTCCTGCAGCATAGATGGAATCCAGAAATTCGTCTACACTGGTGTTGTATTCCAGTTGGAACTGAATTTCTACCTGCCGGACAGCAACCATCAGGCTATAAGTAGAATCCCGGTAACAACGGAGCAGCTTATAGGTATCATGGTACAACGGATTATTTTCTACTTCAGCAGAAACAGGGTGGTGATTTTTCTTTGACATTATACAACCCCTCCTTTCAACAGAACTTCTGGGATTTCAGCGAAGGCAGGTAAGGTATGCTGCAGAGGCGGAGTATGCCCTGGGACGTTGGTGACGGCGTGATTTTCCGGTTTTAGTTTTAACTCAAACTGATAGGCTGCTTTCCCCCAGGGGCAGATAATACGTAGTGAATATAGATATATACTATCCTTGCAGGCTGATAAAGGAGATAATATATACTTTGTTTTGGGGCATCTACAACAAGAAATGCCTTGTATTTCCAGTATTTCAGCGACTTTGCGAACAATGGCTTTGATGTGTGATTTTGGAACGCAGGAGCCTTCCTGTGAAACGATGATTTGTTCGTCAGTAATAGATTCTGAAACGCATTCAGAATTGTTTTCAACAGGCAAGGTGTCTTCGGGTATATGTATTGGCAGTTGCATTTTCATGGCAATTTCCTCCTTATCAATCATGACATCACTGATATTAAACATAACGGACAGATAATTACGTAGATATACCATGCTGCCATGTTTCCCGGAATAGGAAATCAGTGTGATCATGTCGGTATCTTCAAGTTTTTTAAGCAGACGGGACACAGAAGATTTCGACTGTTTCCAACGTCTGGCAAGTTCCTGATAACTGAACAAGGGATTTCCAGTCTGATTGCGAAAATATACTACCGGACCGGCATCAGAGCCTTGCACAGATGGATCATTATAGACTGCATGAATCCAAAGATCCAAAAGAGCATCCATTTCCGAACATTTTCCTAGTCCGATTAGTTTATGAACATCTGCGATTGGAAAAAAGAAAAACCCGATGTCTTTTTTGCATGGGTAATTATAGGAAAGGGCAGTATTATCTTTTGGCCAGTCTTTGATCTTGTATTGGATAATCTTATTTTTTTCGTGTAGTGAGTAGGTTAGAAGGTTTTGCTCTACCAGGGTATCCAGTATGGATATGACCTGGTGCTGGAATTTTTGGCGGAAGTGAATCTGTAGTTCTTTAAGAGAACAGATCCATTCTCCAGGAACAACTTTGTAAGTAAGGTGTTCGATGTTCCGATAAGAGGAACTGTAATTTGCATAAGAACATAAAATGAGAAAATAAAAAAGACAGGAACCTCCGTTGGTACGGATGCTTCTGTCTTTCATAAGGGTTTGTATAAATTCCCGGTAAATCCGGCAGCGTGGAAAATCCACAATTTGTTTTAATTCTAATTGATAATTCACGATAAACCTCCATATAATATTGTAGTTGTAGTAAAATAATTGTAGACGAAAGATACTAAAATGTTTATAATATGCCCATAGGGGTGCTAAGTGGCATAGATTTGGCACAGTAAAATACCTGATATGGCATGAAAGCAACATGAAAATTAGGGTGGATATAAGGTGGACAGTTTGGAAAACCTTAGAGTTTTAGAGGGTTCCGAGGTTTTTTTCCGGGGTCTGCAACACCTCTATCCCCGGTTCAAATCCGGGTGGCACCTCTTGAAAAACCTTAGAAATATCTTCTAAGGTTTTTTTGTGTTAATGTATACTGACACTTGCGATAGTGACACAGGATGGATTCTGATAATTTCTGGAAGTCACAGAAATAACAGGCTACAGGAGAGGGAATTTCGGTGGCTCCTGAACTGTTAGATGTTCACCGATCAGCTTCTCCATCCAGACCATATTATACCAGTGGTTGAATTTGTAACCGCATTTATGGAACTCACCTACAAGACGATATCCCATATGAGTGTGAAATTCTACACTGTTTTTGTCAAGATGTTCATCTTCCTTTGGAGGATAGGCAATGCAGGCATTCATATTCAAGATACCCTGTTCACGTAAAGCGGTTTCAAGGGCATCATGAAGCCTGCGGCCTATCCCTCTGTGTTTAAGAGACTGATCAACATAAATAGATGTTTCCACAGCCCAGTCATATGCAGGTCTTTCATGGAAAGGACCTGCATATGCATATCCAAGCAAAGTTCCTTTTTCCTCAGCTACAAGGTAAGGGTATTTTCTCAGAGTGTGTTGAATCCGGGAAGCAAATTCTTCTGTGGAGGGAACATCATATTCAAAGGTGATGGCTGTATTTTCTACATATGGTCTGTAAATTTTAAGCAGTGCCGGTGCATCTGCAGCAGAAGCGGTACGGATTATTATTTTATTGTCCATGATAATTTCCTTTCTGAAGTGTGTTTGAAAAATATATGCAACTATTCATCAAATTCTGCAGTCACTATAAAACCTCGCGGTGTATGTTCAATATTTGTTACGATTCCTTTTCTGGATCTGATGCGTTCTGCATTTGGATAACAGCCGGACATTGCCACAGCCGGTTCAATGATATAACTGTAATTCATAAAAGACTGATATTCGGAAATTTCTATTTCATCTCCCACATTTATTAATCCCTGACGTTCCATTTTAAATTTTTCCTGACGCATATAATTCCTTCTTTCTGTGTCAAGCGGATAAAATCATCCGCTTTGCTACGCAGCTTTACACCGAATAACTGCTCCGCAGGGGACTTACCTGATTCGGTTAAATAGAGTAACAGTTCAGTATATGATTGTTTTACCAAAGTGCTGTCATAAGTGAAGCTGCCATATAAGTATAACACAAAAAAAGTAAACAACAATGATTGTTATAAAAAAGTAAAATAAATGAAAAAAGTACTTGAATACGTAGGATTAAGCATATATAATTAATAGAAATTGTGCTGTTTACAGATAAATGTCAGAACTTTGCGACTGACAGGATTTTGGAAACTGCTTTTTATATTGATACGGAAAGGGGAAATTACATGAAAACGATCGTCGTTTGTGATGATGTTGAGATTGAAAGACTTCTTTTAAAAGAAATATTGTGTCAGTATTTTGAAGAAATAAATGAAGAGGTTTCAATTGTAGAATATGATTCAGGAGAGACGCTTATAGCCGACGTGGAAGAAGGATACATTGCTATGGATCTGCTTTTTCTGGATATTTGTATGAAGAAACTTAATGGAATGGAAACTGCAAGAAAATTGAGACAGATACAGTGTAAGGTGCCGATCATTTTTCTTACCGCCTCACCGGATTATGCCATAGAGAGTTATGAAGTACAGGCTTCCGGATATTTGTTGAAATCATTTTCAGAAGAGAAACTGATGAAACTTCTGAACAGGATTCTTAAAACGGATATGAAAAGGCGTGTTGCAATCAAAAACAGAAGACAGTACCGTTATCCATGTACAGATGATATCATGTATATTGACAGCGATAAACATAATGTCACCCTGCATCTGTCAGATGGTTCCGAAATTATAACAGTGGACAAGCTGGGAGAAATTGAGAAGAGAATTAACGAGAAACGTTTTCTGCGCTGCCATCAGAGTTATCTGGTGAATATGGATTATATTAAGGATGTAGAGGACGATTTTATTATGGAAGATGGAACACTTGTGCCTATACGTGTTCGTGGGCGGAAAGAAATACTGGATACGTACTATGATTATTTTGTAAATCATTTTGGAGACTCAAAGGACACTTTTGCAGAATAAATTGCTGAATTTGCATAAAATGAAAAGTGGGCATAAATGCTGATATAATACACATTAAGGTACAGCTGATATAAAAACAGATAAACTGGGAACGGGGAATGAAAGACACAGTATTATTGTTTTAAATCAGTCGTTATACCTGACCTATTATTAAAAAGTGTGTGAAAAGTGTGTGTTATAAAATGTGTGTGAATGTGTGAAAAATCCCCACCGAAAGTCAATGTTTCCTCGGCATTGAAATTTCGGTGGGGATTTTTTGATATAATATTATCTGATATCAGATGTATCAGAAGAATCCTGTTCAGCAGTTGTCAGGGCAAGCTCCAGAGAAGTGTCTGTGAAGAAGGTATTAGCATTATACAGGTACAGAATTTCCTGAACATTTTCAACCTGCATTAACTGTTCCAGATCTCCAAAGTAATAACGGGGATCAATCATTATGATCTTTCGGTAATGCTGAGCAAGAAAAGGGATGAAGCTGTTTGCGTATGAATCCTTAAGCACAAGCAGTGTATTATCTGTTTCAGTAGGAGTACTGATCTTTATCTGAGCGTGGTTTCCACCAAAGAATAATGCATATTTATCTCTTGTCTCAAGTTTCTCAGTATCATAGAAGCTGGCACTTTTTTTCTGTTCGTCTACATAATTAACTACAGAAGAGAGTGCCTGATCTCCGGTGGGGAGAAATACATCGATCTCATCTTTTTCGCCGGAGCGGAAACCGCTTTTGGCAGACAGTGTTCCCTGAAAAGAACGGGTGACAGGTGCTTTGTCATAAGTGTCTGCTGAAGTATCAATTCCCATATCTTTGGCTGCCTTAAGATAGGCATAATAAGCACCCTGGGTAGTCCAGTGATGATCAGTGTGATAATAGAGGTCTTCCATTTTGTGATCTTTAAAAGTGCTGCGAACATCAATAAAGGTCACACCTGCATCGGTCAGGGAGGCAGAGAGGCTGTCAAGCCAGGAATTCTGATCCTGGACAGGGGCAAAAGCAGGAAGCCTGTCGCTCAGGATATTCACAGAATTTGGGGCGATCAGTGCATATTGTTTCAGATCAGAATGTTTTTGCGCAAAGTCAGTCATTGCTTTTACAGTGGCGTCATACTGTGTCTGATCAGGCGCTTTAAATTCTTCCATAAGATATCCGGATTTTCCAACGTATACGCCATTAGATTCTACTTTTCCCATCAGACGGTCAGTTCCGGCTTTCAGGGTAATCCACAGATCGCGAAGTGGAAACTGATCATTTTCATAGGTTTCAAATTGTTTTTCAAATCCGCCGGAAGCAATCTGACTGCCGTTTAAATGAGGCAGGGAAGAAAGTACGCGGTTTTCTTTTTCAGAAAATCCTCTGTCAGGAAGCACAATGCTCAGAATGAGTACGATCAAGGGGATAAATAAAAACAAAAGTCCCATTCTGTGGAAAAATAAACGATAATTTCTTAATGATTTTTTCATATTGTTTACCTTCTAAAATTTTGCATATAAAAATGGTGTGTAAGAGTTATAAACCATATAGGCAATCGATAATGCAAATAAAATAAGATTTATGATCACTGCAGCAACAGGTCTGCGTCTGACCAGACGCTTAAAGTACTGGTAAGGAGCAGGACGGCACATAAGAATACTGATCAGAAGAAGGATAAATCCTGTCTTGAGGTAGTAAAGTGCAGTTTTGTCTATGAAACCGGAAGCTCCGATCCCAAACATAGTTCCAAGGTAATGGCCAAGGGCACCAAAGTCTGTCTGGCTGAAGAATACCCATCCGATCATGACTACAAGCATAGTGTATACAGTGCAAAGCCAGGATGGTATTTTTTTCAGATATTTCTGAAGTACAAATTTTTCGAGTAAAAGGAAGAGTCCGTAATAAACACCCCATAGTACGAAATTCCAGCTTGCACCATGCCACAGACCGGTAAGTGCCCATACCACAAGGATATTTCGGATATGTTTCAGAGTGGAGACCCGATTACCGCCAAGCGGGATATAAATATAATCTCTGAACCAGCTTCCAAGAGAAATATGCCAGCGTCTCCAGAATTCAGAAACACTGGTGGAAATATAGGGATAATCAAAGTTCTTATTAAAATCAAATCCCAGCATTTTTCCCAGACCGATGGCCATATCCGAATAGCCGCTGAAGTCAAAATAAAGCTGCATTGTATAAGCCAGAATGCCAAGCCATGAAGTAAATACAGACATCTGTGGATGACCACAGATACTGCTGTATAAAACCGAGAGATTATCTGCCAGAAGAACTTTCTTTGCAAGACCTTTGACAAAAAGCTCTGTACCGGTACCGAATTTGGAGATATTGATGGTGCGCTGCTTCAGCTGCGTCTCTATATCCGTATATCGTACGATTGGTCCGGCAGAGGTATAAGGAAACATTGTGCTGTATACGGCAAAGGTCAGGAAATTTCGCTGCGCACTGACCTTACTTAAATAAATATCAAAAAGATAGGACAAATTACGGAAAGTGTAGAAAGAAAGTCCTATCGGCAGCGAAAGTTCCGGATGAGGGATATGGATACCGATGATTCCTCCGATTGTGTTAAGTAAGAATCCATAATATTTAAAAACACAAGTACTGCAAGATTTATAATGATCGAGAAGATCAGATTAATTTTCTGTTTCCTGTCATCATAATATAAACGTTCCAGTTCTGTACCCATATAATAGTTGAAGATACTGGAAAACAGCATGAGGATCACATATACAGGTTCTCCCCAGGCATAAAAGATCAGACTGCCCAAAAACAGCAGCAGATTGCGGAGCTTTCCCGGTACCAGGTAGTAGATCAGCATGAAAACCGGAAGAAAGCAGAATATAAAAAATATACTGTTGAATACCATATTAAAAGTTCTCCAATCTGGATATTATGAATATTATAGTAATTCTCTTAACTGCATTTTCTCTTAACGGTATTATTAAGAGGACTGCCATAGTAATGGTTCTGCAGTCCATTAGCGTAAAATGCGGAACAGTTACGAGGATTAAAGTAAAATGCTTATATCATGGAAAGAAAGGCAGTGCGCCAGTTCTGTGCGTCTGCGCCGCACATATAATATACATAGTTTCCTTTTTTTCCAACAACTGCATTGTTCAGAAGAGCCATCTGATCTGTGCCATAGCCCTCAAATACCTGCTTCTGACCGGAGAGATGGGCGTTTGCATTTTCAAGCAAAGTATTTGCCTGGGTATTGTCAGTGGCCTTCATAATACAGATTTCTTCTACTGCCATGGGTGAAGCGGCTTTGTAGAAGAAATAACCGTCAATATTGCGGTCATCTGTCTGATAATAATGTTTCAGATCAGAACGTGCTTCTTTATTTAAAGAAGTGATATCAGAATCCTGTTCCATAGTCTGTGCAATCTGTTCCATGGGTACATTCTTTGCGCTGTCGGAGGTATACAGGACAGTCAGATATGCGATAAGGAAAAGAACAAATGCACCTTTGATAAAAATATGTAAATAATTTTTCATGCCTTTAACCCCGCAATCTGTGCCATATTTGTCAGCCATTTGGGATAGTAGTCCTGAATCACATGTTCACCGTCCGGTTCATACAGATTCTCTGAACTGTCTGTTACAATCGTTGAATTGTCAATAAAGGTACATCCCATTTCCTGACAGAGTTTGATAAGTCCTTCATTATAATCAGGGTAATATCCAAGATCAGGAGTCTGTGCGATCGCTTCATCAGTAATCGGCAGAATGCAGTTGATATAAATTGGGACATCTGGTAAGGCTGTCTGGATTTTCTTTATCTGCGTCCTGTATGCATCAATAAATTCTGATGAAGCCGAACCATATATTTCCAGGTCGTTGGAACCAAATGCCATGAATACATGAGAGGGATTCAGAGCAATTGCCGTACTGATCTGATCATCGGCTGCACCTACATTTAATCCTCGTTTGCTGACTACCACATCCGTATCCAGATATCCGTATTCTACGATGGATTCTGTGATAGAGTCACCGATGATGACGTTTCCGGCAAAAACCTGTCGGATTTCTACATCACTTAACAGGGTAGATCCGGAACCGTCTGAAGCATCAGAACCGGAAGAAATGCCGGTTGTCTGTTTCAGAGCCTGAAGCTGTTCTTCTGTCTGTGAAATGTCTGAATTTTCCAGAGCCTGAAGGCGGGCTACATTTTCTTTACAGACAGAATCATTCTCATTTCCGCGGGTGCATAAAAAAAATCACTGCACCGGCGAGTATAACACCGACAGGGATAAGAAATAAAACTTTATTCTTTGGTTGTTTTTTCAAAATAAATCCTTCCTATGGAAAAATATCCATTTTATGACACAGTTTTATTTATAGCAATACTCTCAAATGTATTATTTATGAGTATCGCTATAATTATAATACGCAACTAAAAAAACTTCAAGGAAAAATTCACAAATTTTACACAAAGTCATGCAGTTGCCTGTGGACGAAGAGAAAGAAAGAAGTTATACTATTTTAGAAGAAATGGAATAGTATTTTTAACCGAATCAAGTAAGTCCCCTGCGGAGATTGCGAAAAGCAATAAGAGTGGGTGTGGACTTGCTATCATACAGTCAGGAGGAAAAGGTTATGGGGAAAAAAGTTTCTGATTTTTTAAAAAGCGAGATTTTATCATCGGTTTTTTATCTGGCATTTGGTCTGTGTCTGCTCCTGGTTCCGGACCAGACCGTAAACATTATCTGCAAGATTGTATTCGGACTGGTAATGATCGCTTCCGGTATTTATCATATTGTTATTTATACAGCTGAGAAGGAAAAGGCAACGATTCTTGATCTGTTTACGGGTGTGATCGTCATGGTGCTTGGAATTTTTCTTTTCTTTACACCGCAGATCGTGATCAAAATCCTGCCATATTTACTGGGAGCCTTGGTACTGGTTGACAGTATCTGGAAGATAAAGGGAAGTTACAGACTGAAAAAAGCCCAGAGAGGACGCTGGAAGATTATTCTTATTGGCTGTCTGGTATTTATTGCGCTGGGTGTTTCCATGTTGCTCTATTCTTTTTTGAGTGTAACCCGGATGATCCTGTTTTCCGGAATTATTCTGACTGCTGATGGAGTGGCAGACATTGTATTTTTGATCATGATTCGTCTTGGAATGAAAAAATCCGAAAAACTCTGTGCTGAAAAAGAACAGGAAGAGAATGGCAAAGAGAAACCATGGGATGACCCGGAAGATGCAGGTCTGGACGAAAAAGTGCAGGATAAATCTTTAAATGAAGATGAAACAGAATGGAAGCAAGATACAGATTCTCAGGTTCAGGAAGCGGAGATGGAAATAGAAACCGGGAAGACTGCAGATGCAGCAGATGCAGCAGATGCAGACGCCATTCTGGATGCAGAGATGCAGACTCCGGATGAAGGCGTGGAAAGTCCCGGCAGAGAAATCCGGGAAATGCTGAAAAATCATGATGAACCGCTGGAAGAATGGAAGGACTGAGTGAAATATGCAGGAACAGAATCCCATTGTACTGATGAATTTCTCCGGAATTTACAGAGAAGAAGAATTCTGGAAAAACAGACAGGTATCCTGGATTGAGCTTCAGGATGTCTGTGGGACAAACTGCTATTGTGATGAGGAAGCAATCGCAGAGATTAATAAACGAACAGAAAATTATCCAACTGCCGGAATCCATTTTATTGATTCCGGCAATTATCACTATATGACAAGACTTTGGCTGACAAGAATGGATCAACCGTTCTGTCTGCTGGTATACGATAATCATACAGATATGCAGCCTCCGGCTTTTGGTGGGATTTTGTCGTGTGGAGGATGGATCGCGGCAGCGTTGGAGGAACTGGAGAATCTGAAATATGTGATCCTTGTGGGACCGGATGAAGCAGCCTATGAGCAGGTAGATGAGAATCTGAAGGACAGAGTGATATTTCTCTCCAGAGAGAAACTTCAGGTGATGAATGATGAAGAGAGAAACTGGTTTCTCAGGGAAACAGTCAGTGAAGTATGTAATTGGAGAAAATCGGAAGGTTTACAGGAAGATGCTGAAAAATTCCTTCCATTATATATATCTGTTGATAAAGATGTGCTTTGTACAGAGGATGCACAGACGACATGGAGCCAGGGGGATATGAGGCTGACAACTTTGGTGTCCGGTGTACAGACTGTATTGGAATGTGCAAAAGAAAGCAGTGGAAAGATTGCCGGTGTGGATATCTGCGGAGAAGCAGATGCGGAAGCGGTACATGAGAATGAAGCCAATGATTATGCAAATGAAAAATTGCTGGAGGTTTTTGATGGTTTATTTGGGAAATCCGACTGTGAATAATAAATAAAATGAGAGAGTGACAGGAAGTATTTTAAGATTTGAGAGGATTTGAGACATGCATAATGAATTGTTGCATATAGGACCGTTGACGGTATATGGTTATGGATTTATGATCGCCATGGGAGTATTGGCTGCCTGGTTTGTGGCTGAGCAGAGAGCGCGTAAACTGAAACTTGCATGTGAACATATTTTTTATCTGGTAGTGTGGTGCGCCATTGGTGGATTTACATCTGCGAAGATTTTGTTCTGGATCACCAACTGGAGGGAATTTCTGCAGAATCCAAGGCAGATCATAGGATCAGATGGATTTGTGGTATATGGAGGAATCATCGGAGGAATTCTGGTGGGCTGGCTGTACTGCAGGATAAAGAAGTTGAAATTTCTGGAGTATTTTGATCTGATGATGCCATCCATTGCACTGGCACAGGGATTTGGCAGGATTGGATGCTTTCTGGCAGGCTGCTGTTATGGGAAAGAAACTTCAGGGCCTCTGGCGGTTACGTTTACAAATTCAGATTTTGCACCCAACAATGTTGCTCTGATCCCGACACAGATTTATTCCGGTTTTTTGGATTTTGCCCATTTTCTGCTGCTGCTTTATGTGGCAAAGCATAAGAAAGCAGATGGACAGGTGGCTGCCTGCTATCTTATTTTCTACAGTATAGGAAGATTTGTGATCGAATTTTTCAGAGGAGATATTGAAAGAGGAAGCGTAGGAGTATTGTCGACTTCGCAGTTTATTAGTATTTTTACAACTGTGGCTGGAATTATACTATTACTGACTGTTGTGAAGAAACAAAAGCAGGAAGCGAATATCAGTCTGAACAGTAAAGGTTAGAATTGTCATAAAGAGCATATATTGTGCATATCATGTATAAAAAATCCAGGGAGGACAGTAATGTTCGGACCTGACGATTTTGAAGTGCAGATACAGCAGGAAAACCCCCCGGGCATTCATGCTGAGCCGTCAATACCGCCGGCACAGGATGAAGAGTACGGGGATTTTATTGTAAAACATGGACAGAATATGGGTGGAAAATTTCTTCCTGTGAATGAATTGTTTGGAATTCTATATATTCCGCTGAATGAGATTGGTCCGCTGGAAATTAATTCCTATACGTATGCATCTTTGCCGAAGTGTTATACATTTATGGATGCGGATGCATTAAATTCATCCGGGATTACGCGGTTACATAATCATCCCTATCTGAAACTTCAGGGAGAGGGCACAGTGATCGCAGTGATTGATTCCGGGATTGATTATCTGAATCCAATCTTTCGAAACGGAGATGTAAGCCGTATTGCATATATCTGGGATCAGACAATTCCGGGAAATGAGGATGAACAGGTTCCTTATGGAAAGGTTTTTACCGGAGAGGAAATTAATCAGGCATTGCTGTCGGAGAATCCACAGGAAATTGTACCCTCATTGGATGAGAACGGACATGGTACAGCTATGGCAGGGCTGGCAGCAGGCAATTTTGTACCCACAGAAAATTTCTCAGGAGCAGCTCCGAAAGCAACGATCATTGTGGTGAAATTAAAGAAAGCAAAATCCTATCTGAGAAAATTTTACCAGTATCCGCCACAGGCACCGGTATTTCAGGAAGACGACATTATGCTGGGGATTTCTTTTGCAGTGAAGATGGCACAAGAGATGGGAATGCCGGTTTCCGTTTGTCTGGGACTTGGCACCAATCAGAGCGCACATGTTGGTGATAGTGAGCTGAGTCGATATGTAGATTATATTAATGAAGATTCTCAGGTATCAGTATCTGTGGCAGCAGGAAATGAGGGTGCAGCACAGCATCATTATACAGCAGAGTTGGACTATGTGAAAAATCAGGATACTGTTGAACTTCGTATTGCGGATAAAGAAGAAGGATTTTCCATGGAATTTTGGGGAGATCCGCCGGATGACTATGGGATATCGTTACAGTCACCGGCAGGAGAAAAGCTGTATGTGAGCAGTTCTCTTGGTGCAGGTACTCAGGAATTAAGTTTCATTTTTGTGGAGACGAAAGTGCTGGTCAATTACGTAAAGATGGAGCGGATGACCGGGAAACAGCTGATTTATTTTCGCTTCTTTCATCCGGCAGCAGGTATCTGGAAGGTAAATGTCAGTAAAAAAGGAATATCGGGAAGCAGGTTTCACATGTGGCTTCCGGTGCAAGGGCTGATTTCGCCGGATACTTATTTTCTGGAGTCTACACCTTATATAACTGTTACTGCACCTGGGGATTCAACCAGAGGTATTACGGCAACAGCTTATCAGTATCTGGATAACAGTCTGTATTTTCAGGCTGGGAGAGGGTTTACTCCAAATAACCAGGTGACACCTGATCTGGCAGCACCGGGAGTAGATCTGCTCATTCCATTGCCGGGAGGGGCGTTTGGAAAGGCTTCGGGGAGCAGTCTTTCTTCGGCTGTTGTTGCAGGAGCAGCAGCATTGGTGCAGGAATGGGCGATCGTGAGAGGAAATATTCCTTATGCATCGGGAAATACGGTGAAGTTTTATCTGCAGAAAGGGGCAGTGAGAGAAGAACAGATGGAATACCCCAATCCGGGATGGGGATATGGAAGACTGGATCTGTATCGGACATTTGAGATTATAAACTGAAAGGTTTATGAAATACTGGAAAATACATATAAAAGATAAAATAATAACCAAATTTTAAGAGTAAATATTGTATAGTTTTAGACCAAAAATAATTAGGAGGTCTAATTGTTTTTTGGGACAAAAAAATGTTACAATCGTACAAAAGAAATTGGGAGGCAATTATGAAGAGAGGCAGTATTTTTGAAACTGACGGAATCCCCCGCATGAGTGAGGCTTTACCCCTTGCCATGCAGCATGTCGTAGCTATGATCGTTGGCTGTGTCACACCGGCGATCATCGTTTCCGGAGCAGTTCCAGGCGGACTCTCCAGAGAAGACCAGGTTATCCTGATCCAGTCGGCACTGGTCATTGCAGCATTGTCAACTTTGCTTCAGCTGTTTCCGATTGGCGGAAAGGCGAAATTTGCAATTGGCTCAGGCCTGCCTATTATCATGGGTGTCAGCTTTGCTTACGTGCCAAGTATGCAGGCGATAGCGGAATCGTATGGAATAGCAGCAATCATGGGTGCGGAGATTGTTGGTGGTATCGTAGCAGTTGTTATGGGTTTGCTGGTCAAGAAGATTCGGGTATTTTTCCCGCCGCTAATCACAGGAACAGTCGTATTTACCATCGGTCTTTCCCTGTATCCGACTGCCATTAATTATATGGCAGGCGGTACCAGCAGTCCGAATTACGGATCCTGGCAGAACTGGGCAATTGCATTTTTCACGCTGATCGTTGTTACAGCTCTGAATCATTTTGGAAAGGGAATCTGGAAACTGGCATCTATTCTGATCGGTATTATAGTGGGATATCTGGTTTCTATTCCGTTTGGAATGGTAGATTTCTCAAGCATAGGGGAAGCAGGTGTCTGTCAGCTTCCATCTCTGATGCATTTTGGAGTACAGTTTGAGCCGTCTTCTTGTGTTGCACTGGGAATTTTATTTGCTATCAACTCTATTCAGGCAATCGGTGATTATTCAGCGACTACGATCGGAGCTATGGACAGAACACCTAAGGATGATGAACTGCAGCGTGGAATCGTTGGTTATGGTCTTTCTAACGTTGTAGGCGCATTGCTCGGCGGACTTCCCACAGCAACATACAGCCAGAACGTTGGTATTGTTACAACTACAAAGGTTATCAACCGTTGGGTACTGGGACTTGCAGCTGCAATTCTCGGTATAGCAGGTCTGGTTCCGAAATTCTCAGCTATCCTGACAACGATTCCTCAGTGTGTACTGGGTGGTGCAACTGTGTCTGTATTTGCATCGATCGCAATGACAGGTATGAAGCTGGTTGCTTCTGCTGAGATGGATTACCGTAATTCATCTATCGTAGGACTTGCAGCTGCACTGGGAATGGGTGTATCTCAGGCAACAGCTGCACTTGCAAGCTTTCCCACATGGGTAACAACAATTTTCGGTAAATCACCGGTTGTCCTTGCAACTATTATTGCAGTAATGCTTAATGTGATCCTTCCGAAAACACGGGATGAGCAGAAAGAAGAGGCAAAAAAAAAGATTAAAATAGAACAGAAACTGGAAGAAGACCACAGGGAATTCGGGGAATAAAAACAGAAACTGAATATGGGAAATATAAGGTGTGCTTTCACAGGGGGATGTGGGAACACACCTTTTTATTGAATTGCTATGGAAGGCAGTTGTATGATATAATGAAAAGCAATCACATTAAATCAAACGATACAGGAGGTTTCTTATGTCCAGAAAGAATCTGATCGTCGGTCAGTCCGGCGGTCCTACCGCAGTAATTAACAGCAGCCTTTACGGAGTTGTATCCGAGGGAATGCGTCATCCGGAAGCTATTGAGCATGTTTACGGAATGATAAACGGAATTGAAGGATTTTTAAATGGAACAGTTCTTGACTTTGCCGAAGCACTTCCGGGAGAGAAACTTGACGGTCTGAAAGTCACACCAGGTGCTTATCTTGGTTCCTGCCGCTATAAATTGCCGGAATCACTGGAAGATCCGGTTTATCCAAGACTTTTTAAAAAATTTGAAGAAATGAATATTGGCTGGTTCTTCTATATCGGTGGAAATGATTCCATGGATACGGTGAGCAAACTTTCCCGTTATGCTGCGCAGACAGGCAGTGATATCCGTATCCTCGGAGAACCAAAAACAATCGACAATGATCTGATCCACACAGACCATACTCCGGGATTTGGAAGTGCAGCCAGATATGTAGCTTCTACAGTCCGCGAGATTACCATAGATGCAAATGTTTATGAAAAGAAATCCGTAACTATTATAGAAATTATGGGCCGCCATGCAGGATGGCTCACTGCTGCATCTGCACTTGCCCGCAAATATACAGGAGACAACCCTCTTCTCATCTACCTTCCGGAAACAGCCTTTGACCAGGAAGAATTTCTTAAAGCAGTAGAGAACTCCTTTGAGAAAAACTGCAATGTCATTGTCTGCGTATCAGAAGGAATCCATGACGACAAGGGCACATTTATCTGTGAATACGACAATTCCGTAGGCACTGATACCTTTGGACACAAAATGCTGGCAGGCTGTGGTAAATATCTCGAAAACCTTGTCAGAAACCGCCTCGGTGTAAAAGCCCGTTCTGTAGAACTCAACGTCAGCCAGCGTTGCTCAGCATCCATGATGTCCGCCACTGACCAGCAGGAAGCCATCAAAGCCGGAGAATTCGGCGTACAGGCAGCCCTCAACGGCGAAACAGGAAAAATGATCTCATTTATCCGCAAAGAAACCTCTGACGGAACCTATATTATGGAATGTGGTCTTGAAGACGTCAATGCCATCTGCAACGAAGAAAAAACAGTTCCATCAGAGTGGATCACAGAAGACGGATCTGACGTCACTGAAGCCTTCATAAACTATGCCCGCCCCCTGATCCAGGGAACAGTACAGATCCCCTGCGGCGAAGACGGCCTCCCGTCATTCGTATACCGAAAATAGTATAGATTGACGGACGCGCAGGAAAATTAATTGTCTGGCGTGCGGTTTCGGACACTAAGATATTCTAAGGCGATAAAAATCTGCTAAAAGCATGAGCCCGCAGGGTCAAACTCGCTGTCGCTCAGACAGTGACCCTGTGGGCTCATAACGCATATTTTTATCGTCTAAGAATATCTAAGTATCCTGCAAATGCACGCCAGACAATTAATTTTCCTGCGCTGTTATAATATATATCAGTAGATTGCAAATATAAAGATAACTGTTTCGCAGTTTATTATCGGATACTATAAACAAAATCACATATTATAATAAGCCGCATACACTCCATTCATATCCAACAGCTCTTCATGTGTCCCCCTCTCAGCAATCCCATCCTCAGTGATCACAATAATCTCATCCGCATCCCTGATCGTAGAAAGTCTGTGCGCAATGGTAATAGTAGTACGGTTCTGTGAAAGCTCTTCAAGACTTCTCTGGATCCATCGTTCACTCTCATTATCCAGAGCACTCGTAGCTTCATCAAGGATCAGGATCGGCGGATTCTTCAGGAACACACGTGCAATGGAAATCCTCTGTTTCTGACCGCCCGAAAGTCTTGTTCCGCGTTCTCCGACATAGGTATCATACTGCTGTGGAAGTTCCATAATAAAATCATGAATGCTTGCCCGTTTTGCAGCTGCAATAATCTCTTCATCAGAAGCTCCCGGTTTTCCATATGCAATATTATCCCGGATCGTACCGTCAAACAGATAGACATCCTGCTGTACAGTTCCGATATTATTTCTGAGACTCTTCAGAGTCAGGCTGCGGATATCTTTTCCATCAACAGTGATCCGTCCCTCTGTTACATCATAAAAGCGTGGCAGAAGAGAACAGATAGTAGTTTTCCCGCCACCTGACGGACCCACAAGTGCCACAGACTTTCCGGCAGGGATATCAATAGAGATATCACTGAGAACAGGGGTATTATCGTCACTGTAATGAAAAGATACATGCTCATAGCTTACATGTCCCTTCACATCAGTAAGTTCTCTGGCATCCGGAGCGTCTGTGATTTCTGACTCTGTTTCCATAACATCAAGGAAACGGCGGAAGCCTGAAAGACCCTTTTGCATCATTTCTACCAGCTCGACCAGAATCTGGATCGGACTGATAAAGATTCCGATATAAAGTGCATACATGGCAAGATCTGCAGTCTGCATTTCTCCGTTGGCAATAAGATAACCGCCATACACCAGAGTGACCAGATACATCATTCCCTGAAAGAACAGATTAGAGCTCATAAAGCTTCCCATACAGCGATAATTATCACGCTTTGAAAGCAGAAAAGCTTCATTGCTTTTTTTGAATTTGTTATGTTCAATATCTTCATTTGCAAAGGACTGTACCACACGGATACCGGAAAGTGTGTCCTGGAGACTTGCATTGACATCCCCGATCTTACGTCTGTTTTCCATAAAAGTTGTCTGCATTCGGGCATTCTGCTTAAAGGAAAACCAAAACATAACAATAACAAGGATGATCAGTGGAAATGCCAGTTTCTTATTGATAAAGAAAAGAAAGACAAAAGCACCGATGATCTTTACCAGAGAGATAAAAAGGTTTTCAGGACCATGGTGCGCAAACTCGGAAATATCAAAAAGATCACTGACCAGCTTGCTCATCATCTGACCGGAATTATTCTGACTGTAATAGGAAAATGAAAGCTGCTGGTAATGATCAAATAATTCCTGCCGCATATCCCGTTCCATATTTGCTCCCATCATGTGTCCCTGGCAGGTTACGTAATATTTGCAGAGACATTGGATCACATACATAAGAAAGAGTCCTCCTGCGATCACAGGCAGTGCATGAAGAATCCTTGACTGATCCTGAGTGAACAGTGTTTTTGTCATAGTCCGCAGGATCTGAGGATATGCCAGATCTATCAGACTGATCACGGCAGCACATATCAGATCAATAAAAAAGACCGTTTTATACGGACCATAGTAGTGGATGAATTTTTTGATAGTATTCATAAGATAAAATCCTTTCATCTGTGATAGAATATATGTAATTTTATAGTAACATAACGGAAAGGAAAGTCAATAGAGGGGCAGGAACAGGACTTTAAAATGAAGCTTTTTTGTGTTATATTGTGGTTATGGTAATTTCACAGGAGAGGAAGATGATCTGATGCAGGACAGAAAGCTTGAACGGGCTCTGGAGATTTATTTCCGGGAAAATCCGGACAGAGAGTCCGATAAATATCAGGAGACGCAGAAATACCTGAAGCTCAGAATACGTTCTGTAATGGAGCTTCTGATAGAGAATGAGGACACAGAAAGAATGGAGCAGATTGAGAAATGCGGATGGTTTTCCGCAAATGAGCTGGAGAATTTTATAAAATGTGCACAGGAAAAAGCAAAGCTGCGTTCTCTGGTATGGCTGCTTCATCTGAAAGATAAAAAGTATGGATACCAAAAAAAAGACTTTTCACTGTAAAATAACAACAGAGCAGGAACTTACCGGAAAAAAAATCCTGCAAAACTGTAGAAATCAATTGTATTTGGACTTTCCCTATCTGGACGGGGCATTTGCAAGTCTGGAATACAAAGCAGACAGCAGCATTGATACAATTGGGACAGATGGGGAGCTGATTTATTTTAATCCTGTGTTTCTTATGAAAAAATATCTGGAAGATCCGGCAGCAGTAAGAAGAGGATACCTGCATATGCTGCTTCACTGTCTGTACCTTCATATTTTCATGGAACCTGACAGAGATTCCGGTGAATGGGACAGAGAATGCGACTGTTTTGTAGAGCAGCTGATCGACAAGGCTGTCGGAGAAGGCAAGATCAGCCTGAAGAAAAAAAAATCAGATGATAAGCAGGTGAAGGCAAATACTTTTGATGATCATATATTCTGGCAGAGAACTGCCGGACAGGCATCAGGAGGCAGGAGAACAAAGGAAAAATGGGAACATATCCTTGCTTATACCTCACAGAATAAGACCGGTATGCAAAGCAGGGCAGGGACTCAGACAAACGATCAGCAGGAAGAACTGGATGAGATCTACCGCAGTAAATATGATTACCGGAAATTTCTGAAGCAGTTCTGCAGACTGCGGGAGGAAGTGGAACTGGATACGGAGAGCTTTGATTATATTTTTTATAGCTTTGGAATGGAACATTATGGGAATATTCCATTGATAGAACCGTTGGAGTATAAAGAAGTAAACCGTCTGGAGGAGCTGGTGATCGCTATTGACACATCTGGTTCATGTTCCAGAGAAACTGTACAGAGATTTCTGGGTGAAACCTATGGGATTTTAAGTGAAAAAGAGAATTTTTTCAGCAGGATGAAGGTATATATTGTCCAGTGCGACTGTTTTATCCAGAAAGTGGATGTGATCCATTCTGAGGAAGAGTGGAAGGAATACAGCCGGAATGTTAAGATCCAGGGCAGGGGAGGTACAGATTTCCGTCCTGTATTTGAATTGATCCGTCAGGAAAAAGAGAGAAAAGAACTGAAGAATCTCAGGGCACTGATCTATTTTACAGATGGTGACGGGATTTATCCGGGACAGAAGCCGGATTATGAGACTGCATTTGTCTTTCTGAAACGGACGGACAAGATAAAACTGGTGCCGCCATGGGCGAAATGTCTGATCACAGGAACGGGACAAACTGCGGAGCAGATGTCAGTTTGAGTAAATAATGTTACTGTTCACTGGTAATATCCTGCGAGGTGTTTTTTGTGAGCGAAGGTCACAGAAAACCCGAGACATACCGCGCGAATTTATGCGATTAGCATAAATTCTGTGCATCGCGAAGCGTGTTGCTGGGAACGGAGTGAACAGTAACTAAATAATTAGCAGGAGTATGATAATAAAATGAACATACAGGAAGCAAAAACAGAAATCTGTAATACACTTTGCGCATATCTGGCGAAGGATGAGAATGGATATTATACTTATCCTCTGATCCGTCAGAGACCGCTGTTGCTGATCGGTCCGCCGGGAATCGGCAAAACTGCCATTATGGAACAGGCGGCAGCAGAGTGCGGTGTGGGACTTGTAGCCTACACCATTACCCATCACACCCGTCAGAGTGCCATCGGTCTTCCGGAGATCGTTAAACGGAATTACGGTGGAAAAGGAATGATGGTGACAGATTACACAATGAGTGAGATCGTGGCATCTGTCTATGATTGTATGGAGAATACAGGCAGAAAAGAGGGAATCCTGTTTATTGATGAGATCAACTGTGTGTCTGAAACCCTGGCACCGGCAATGCTGGCACTTCTCCAGAATAAAACCTTTGGAAGTCATAAGATTCCGGAAGGCTGGATTCTGGTAGCAGCGGGAAATCCACCGGAGTATAATAAATCTGTCAGGGAATTTGATATTGTCACACTCGACCGTGTCCGTAAGCTTACAATTGAGCCTGACTGCGATATCTGGCTGAAATATGCAGGACAGCAGAAGGTGCACCAGGCGATCATTTCTTATCTGTCTGTGAAGAAAAACAATTTCTATGCGGTGGAGAATACAGTAGACGGTAAATTCTTTGTGACTGCCAGGGGCTGGGAGGATCTTTCAAGACTTCTGCAAAGCTATGAAAAGCTGGGGATCGGGATCAGTGAGGAACTGGTGGAGGAATTTCTCCAGAAAAAGGAAACAGCCAGAGATTTTGCAGGTTTTTATCAGTTATATACAAAGTATGGGGAAGATTATGAAATCCCGTCGATCCTGTCCGGAAATCTGAGCCGGGAGAATCTGGCGCTGAAGGAGAAGATGGCTGCAGATGGAGCTTTTGAGGAGCGTTTTGCAGTTGTAAATCTGATCCTGGGGGCATTGAGAGAAAAAGCGGAAGAATACGGACAGGCAGATCATCAGCTTGAGGTACTCTATGAGATGCTTCTGCATCTGAGAACTCAGGTGAGAAAGAATGCTGAGGAAGAGAAGCTGGGAATTTCATTGCTTGAAGAATTTGTGCAGGAACAGGAAAACAGTCTGCAGATCAAAGTAAAGATGGAACTGATCTCAGTAAGAGAACAGAAATATCAGGAGACGGCAATCCGCAGGCTGAGGGAATATATTCTGACAGCAAAGAAAGAACATGTGCGGTCAGCTGAAAATGGATTTAAGCGGATCAGTAAATGTTTTGAAAAAGAAGCAGTATGCAGAGAAGATATGATCCAGAAACTCCAGGGAGAACTGCAGAATGCCTTTTCATTTATTAAAGAGAGCTTTGGCGAAAATCAGGAAATGCTGCTTTTCGTGACAGGGATCACAGCGGATAAGTTAATGACTTCGTTTATTGCCGGAAATGGCTGTCCGGCATATTTTGAACACAGCGAGATGCTTTTATATAATAAAGAAGAAAATGAACTGCGAAAAGCGTGTCTGGAGGTAGTGAATGAAAGACTACAGGAAGAAAGCAGTGGACAGGTATAATAGTCTGACAGCAGCTGAAAATGGCTGTCAGTATATTATTGCAGTATATTATTGATAGAAGCAAATCAGACATCAGCTGATACATAGCAGCAATGTGTTGCGGAAATGGAGGAAGAATGTCAGAAAAACAGCCTAAAAAAAAGAAGACAGCAGGGGATGTCGTATTGACAGTTGTTTTGATTGCAGCAATCTGTGTATTCTGTTATGCAGGATATAATCTGTTTCATATTTATACAGAATATAAAAAAGGTACGGATGAGTACAATTCAATCACACAGATGGCAGTAACAGAACGAGATCCAGACGGAGAAGCAGCAGGACCGGAAGCCGGCAGTGAACTGAAAGCGCCTATGGATATTGACTTTGCATCTCTTAAAAGTGTAAATGATGATGTAGTGGGATGGATTTATGTGGAAGCAGTGCCGGATATCAATTATCCCATTGTGCATGGCAAAGACAATGAAACTTATCTTCACAGAACCTATGAGAAGAATTACAATTTTGCAGGTACTATCTTTGTGGATTATGAAAACAAAGGGGATTTCAGTGACTGTAATACGATCGTGTATGGCCATAATATGAAAAATGGTTCCATGTTTGCTCAGCTTAAGAAATTTACACAGGATGAAGAGACTTATAAGAAGAGCAAATATTTCTGGATCTTTACACCTGAGAAAAACTACAGGTATGAGATTATCTCCGCGTACACCACAGGTGTGAACAGTGATACCTATACCCTGTTCAAGGGACCTGGTGAGGAATTTGAAAAATATCTGGAGAAGATCAGAGGATATTCCGAGATCCGGACAGATGCAGAAGGAATGAACATAAAGGACAAGATCATTACTCTGTCTACCTGTACAGGAAACGAGGCAACCCGTTATGTTGTCCAGGGAAAACGTGTGGATACACTTGATGTCGGGCAGTAGAATTATGAAGAGCAGTTACCTGAATCAGAAGAAAATCGTATTGCTGTAAAAGCAGACGATAAAAATTCAGATGATAAAATTTCAGTAACAGTGTTTGGAAAAAATAAAGGAGGAATTCTAAATGGCAGGAGAAGTTGAGAGATTACAGGAACTTGTAGACAAATATGACAATATTGTCTTCTTCGGTGGAGCAGGTGTTTCCACAGAGAGCGGAATCCCGGATTTCAGAAGTCAGGATGGACTTTATCATCAGAAATATGACTATCCTCCAGAAACAATCTTAAGCCATACATTCTTTATAAGAAAGCCGGAAGAATTTTTCAAATTCTACAGAGACAAGATGCTTTGTGACACTGCAAAACCAAATGCAGCACATCTGAAGCTGGCAGAGCTGGAACGGGCAGGAAAACTGAAAGCAGTTATTACCCAGAATATCGACAATCTGCATCAGATGGCAGGCAGTAAGAAGGTGCTGGAGCTTCATGGAAGTGTATACCGCAATTACTGCATGAAGTGTCACAGATTTTATGATTTTGCCCACATGAAAGCATCCACAGGTGTTCCGAGATGCGAATGTGGTGGAATTATCAAGCCGGATGTGGTATTGTATGAAGAAGGTCTGGACAATCAGACGATCAATGAAGCAGTGAAGGCAATCTCAGAGGCACAGGTGCTGATCATAGGGGGAACTTCCCTGGCTGTTTACCCGGCAGCAGGACTGATCGATTACTTCCGGGGAGAGCACCTTGTAGTGATCAACAAATCCCCGACTCCGAGAGACAGATATGCAGACCTTCTGATCCAGGGGCCGATCGGACAGGTATTTTCACAGATTCACTGTTAGTGTCAAAGTTATATAAGAGGAGTAAGAGATTATGGGACTTCCCTATGAAGTTGGTGATATTGTTACATTAAAGAAAGTCCATCCCTGCGGAAGCAGAGACTGGGAAATCTTAAGGGTAGGTGCTGATTTTCGCCTGAAATGTACAGGATGCGGACATCAGATCATGGTACCGCGCAAGATGGTTGAGAAAAATACTAAAAATTTGATAAAAAAAGAAAAATAGTACTTTACAGACACGAAAAACTATGTTAGAATCAACACTCGTGATATATTTTATATCCTTGCTCTTTGACAGGCAAAGGGCCAACAGACCATAAGGAGGTAAAGCAAGACATGAACAAGTACGAGTTAGCATTAGTTGTTAGTGCAAAAGTTGAAGACGAAGTACGTGATGCAGTTGTTGAGAAAGCAAAAGGATACATCACACGTTACAACGGCACTATCACAGAAGTAGAAGAATGGGGTAAGAAAAATTAGCTTACGAAATTCAGAAAATGCATGAAGGCTTCTACTATTTCATTCAGTTTGAAGCAGACGCACAGTGCCCGGCGGAAGTTGAAAGACACGTTCGCATCATGGACAATGTATTAAGATACTTAGTCGTAAGAAAAGACGCATAATCTTATACAGGGTGGATTTTAGAAGGCACCATTAATTGATCCGTTCAACCATTCAAAGCAGAAACGAAGAGGTATTTATATGAACAAAGTAATTTTAATGGGACGCTTAACAAGAGATCCTGAGGTGAGATATTCCGCAGGAGAGAATGCATTGGCAATTGCCAGATATACACTGGCAGTCGACAGAAGATTCCGCCGTGACGGTGAAGCAACAGCAGACTTTATCAGTTGTGTATCCTTTGGACGTACAGCCGAGTTTGCTGAGAAGTATTTCCGTCAGGGACTTAAGATCATTGTTTCAGGACGCATTCAGACAGGCAGCTACACCAATCGTGATGGCCAGAAGGTTTATACCACAGAGGTAGTAGTTGAGGAACAGGAGTTTGCTGAGAGCAAGGCGGCCAGCGATAATTACGCAGCTTCCCATCCTCAGACATCATCCCCTGCACCTGCACCATCCATGCCGGCTCCGGGAGCAGCCAGTGCAGACGGTTTCATGAACATTCCGGATGGAATTGATGAAGAACTGCCGTTTATTTAATACAAACTGATAGAATAAAATAGGAGGAAAGCAATCATGGCTTACAATAGAGGCGAAAGACCAGACTCTCCAATGAAGAGAAGAGGCGGCCGCAGAAGAAAAAAAGTTTGTGTATTCTGTGGTAAAGAGAATAACGAGATCGACTACAAGGATGTAGCAAAATTAAGAAAATATGTTTCTGAAAGAGGAAAAATCCTTCCAAGAAGAATTACAGGAAACTGTGCAAAACATCAGAGAGCACTGACAGTTGCTATCAAGAGAGCACGTCATATGTCTATGATGCCATACATCCAGGACTAATTCTGAAGATGATAAATGCTGCTCCGCATTTGGCGGAGCAGCATTTTTGCATTATTTACGAGAATTGCTATAGAACAGAATGAACAGTAACACAATAACCATTATTTTTGTGCGTTCTTCTGTTGCTATGGTAAATTCTGTTCAAATCTGTTATAATATGATTCAAAGGGCGTTTTTCACAGAACCTGCCTATATGCAGCACATTTGCTGTGTACAGGCGAAACAAATAGAATGATGAAGAACGGAAAGAAAGATATGAGTGATAAACTGAAATTAAAAGGGCATATGAAAGCATTCATGCGGTGGCCTCTGATTCTCTCGGCTTTACTGATCGTACTTAATATCTGGGTATATTTTGTCAGCGTGAAGGCTGGTATTATTGTGTCAGGTGGAATCCTGATTTATGTGGGATGTGCAGTAATAATACTCCGATGCCACAGACCGTTCATTGTAAATGAACTGATAGCCTTTGCCAATCAGTATGATTCGCTTGAAAAGAGAATCCTTGAAGAACTGGCATTGCCCTATGCCATTATGGATATGAATGGCAGAATGATCTGGTCCAACAAAGTATTTGCGGAGCTTACAGGTAAAGATCAGTTTTATAAGAAAAATGTCAGCACTGTTTTTCCGGATGTAACAGCTGACAAATTACCGGTTGCAGATAAGAAAGAGACTGCTGAGATCAGTACTCGATTTGGAGAGAAGACTTATCGTATTTCCATGCAGAGGGTGTCTCTTGGTGAAGTGGTTGCCAAAAGTGAGTTTCTGGAGAATTCAAACAGGAATGTCAGCCTGATCGCCATGTATCTGTATGACGATACAGAACTGAAGTCTTACATTAAAAAGAATGAAGACAATAAGCTTGTTGTAGCGTTGGCTTATCTGGATAACTATGAGGAAGCACTTGAGAGTGTAGAGGATGTGAGACGTTCACTTCTGATTGCTCTGATTGACCGGAAGATTACGAAATATTTTTCCAATTTCGATGGTCTTGTAAAGAAACTTGAGAAGGACAAATATTTCCTGATCATGCGCCAGAGTTCGCTTGAGGCTCTGAAAGAACAGAGATTTCATATTCTGGACGAGGTTAAAACAGTTAATATCGGAAATGAGATGGCGATCACTTTGAGTATTGGTGTGGGACTGAATGCCTCCACTTATATTCAAAATTATGAGTATTCACGTATTGCTATAGAGATGGCACTTGGACGTGGCGGTGATCAGGTTGTTATTAAGAATGGAAATAATATTACCTATTACGGCGGAAAGACTCAGCAGATGGAGAAGAATACCCGCGTAAAAGCCAGGGTAAAAGCGCAGGCACTGAAAGAGTTTATGAGTACGAAAGACAGAGTCGTTGTCATGGGACATAAAATCACAGATGTGGATGCGTTGGGAGCAGCAATCGGTATTTTCCGTGCAGGTAAAACACTTGGAAAATCTGTCAGTATTGTAGTGAATGATCCGACAAAATCTATCAGACCGTTGATCGCAGGATATGTGAATAATCCAGACTACGAGCCATCTATGTTTGTGGACAGCGAGCAGGCTAAAGATATGGTAGATAACAATACAGTGGTGGTTGTAGTTGATACTAACAGACCAAGCTATACGGAATGCGAGGAGCTTCTGCACATGACAAAGACAATTGTTGTGCTGGATCATCACAGGCGGGGAAGCGAAGTGATAGAGAATGCGGTGCTTTCCTATGTGGAGCCTTATGCATCCTCAGCCTGTGAGATGGTAGCAGAGATCCTGCAGTATTTCTCGGATGACCTGCGTATCCGCAATATGGAGGCTGACTGTCTCTATGCGGGAATTATGATCGATACAAACAATTTTACTACAAGAGCAGGTGTACGTACCTTTGAGGCTGCTGCATTCTTAAGAAGGAGTGGAGCAGACGTGACCAGAGTACGTAAACTGTTAAGGGATGATCTGAAATCTTATCAGGCACGTGCAGAAGCAGTGAGAACTGCACAGATTTACAGAGAATGCTATGCCATTGCCAGATGTCCAAGTGAAAATCTGGACAGTCCTACAGTTATAGGAGCACAGGCAGCCAATGAGCTTCTGAATATTGCAGGGGTTAAGGCATCGTTTGTACTGACTCAGTACAATAATGAAGTTTATATCAGTGCCAGGGCTATTGACGAAGTCAATGTACAGGTAATGATGGAAAAGATGGGCGGAGGCGGTCATATGAATATTGCCGGTGCCCAGGTCAAGGCTTCTCCGGATGAGGTGGAGAGAATGCTTAAAGACATCATAGATCAGGAATATCAGGAGGAAAACACAAAATGAAAGTAATCTTACTTGAAGACGTAAAAGCACTTGGAAAAAAGGGACAGATCGTAAATGTAAGTGACGGATATGCAAGAAACATGATCCTTCCTAAGAAACTGGGGCTGGAGGCAACTCCTAAGAATTTAAATGATCTGAAACTTCAGAAAGCAAACGAAGAGAAGGTTGCAAAAGAAGTATATGAAGCAGCACAGGCATTTGCAAAGGATCTCGAGACAAAAGAAATCATCCTTACACTGAAAACAGGAGAAGGCGGAAGAACCTTTGGTTCCGTTTCTTCCAAAGAAATCTCTGAAGCAGCAAAGAAACAGTTGAATCTTGACATTGATAAAAAGAAACTGCAGCTTCCTGAGCCAATCCGTACACTTGGTGTTACCCAGGTGCCTGTCAGATTACATCCTAAGGTAACAGGAACTCTTAAAGTATGGGTAAAAGAAGCATAAGTCTTCCGGAGGGATAAAGAATGGAAGAAGCGCTGATTAAAAGGATACTCCCCCACAGTATAGAGGCAGAGCAGTCTGTAATCGGCTCAATGATCCTGGACAGAGATGCGATCCTTGTGGCATCTGAGATACTTACCAGCGATGATTTTTATCAGAAACAATATGGCATCATCTTTGATGCAATGGTGGAATTGTGTAATGAAGGGAAACCGGTAGATCTGGTGACCCTTCAGAATCGTTTAAAGGAGAAAGAACTCCCGCCGGATATCAGCAGTATGGAATATGTAAGAGATCTGATCTCAGCGGTTCCTACTTCTGCAAATGTGAAGTACTACGCAAAGATTGTCAGTGAGAAAGCAGTCCTTCGCAGACTTATCAAGGCAAATGAAGAGATTGCCAACACCTGCTATCTGGAGAAGGAGAATACAGAGATTATTCTGGAAGAAGCAGAAAAAAAACTGTTCAATATTCTTCAGAGACGCAACAATGAAGAATATGTTCCAATCCAGCAGGTAGTTCTGAATGCCATTAATAACATTGAGAAAGCGTCTAAGCTTAAGGGTTCTGTAACAGGTATTCCCACAGGCTTTATGGATCTGGATTATAAAACATCCGGTATGCATCCTTCTGATCTGGTGCTGATCGCAGCCCGTCCTTCCATGGGGAAAACAGCATTTGTACTGAACATTGCACAGTATATGGCATTCCGAAAGGATGTCACAGTTGCCATATTCAGTCTGGAAATGTCAAAGGAACAGCTGGTGAACCGACTTCTGGCAATGGAATCTCATGTAGATTCCCAGAATATGAGAACAGGTAATCTGAAAGACGAGGACTGGACAAAACTGGTAGAAGGAGCAGATATTATCGGTAAATCTAATCTGATCATTGATGACACGCCGGGTATTTCCATTGCGGAAATGCGCTCCAAATGCAGGAAATATAAGCTGGAACATAATCTCGGGATTATCATGATCGACTATCTGCAGCTGATGAGCGGAAGTGGAAAAAGTGATTCCAGACAGCAGGAAATTTCAGATATTTCCCGTTCTCTGAAAGCTCTTGCCAGAGAGCTGAATGTGCCGGTGATCGCATTGTCTCAGCTCAGCCGTGCGGTGGAACAGCGTCCGGATCACAGACCAATGCTTTCGGATCTTCGAGAATCCGGAGCCATTGAACAGGATGCCGATGTGGTAATGTTTATCTACAGAGATGACTATTATCATAAGGATACAGAGAAGAAGGACATTGCAGAGATTATCATTGCCAAACAGAGAAACGGTCCCATCGGAACAGTAGAACTGGTATGGCTGCCGAGATATACACAGTTTGTGAATATGAAGAAATAATCTATCTCAGAGGAGTTTGATCTTTGACTTGAATAATATTATAGCAATCCTCTAAAATAATGCATCTTAATCCAGCCCATCAGAGTGTGAAATCCTGCTGAATTGTCTTAAATGCATTATTTACGAGGATTGCTATAGAAAAATTTCACAGGGAAACAGTATCAGGGGGAGAATCCGGTACTGTTTCCCTGTTTTTTGTGTCAAAATAAAGTTTTATAGGGAAGTTTGTAAATCGAAACTTCTTGCAATCTCGGTATGGCGTTTTATAATAAATATACATGATATCAGGATTACGACAGCTGTTTTTACAGTGCAGTGGTTCAATGATATCAGGTGATAGATTGAGTTGTTGATATGCATCAGTGGTTTCTGATGAAAAATGGACTCAAAAGGAGGAGGGGCAGCATGGAGCAGCGGTATACTGTGACTCAGACCGCAGAAATCCTTGGCGTGAGGGCATCGGTCCTCCGGTACTGGGAGGAAGAACTGGAACTGAGGATATGCAGGAATGAGCAGGGACATCGTTACTATACAGGAAATGATATTACGCTTCTGGCTAATATAAAGGAACTAAAGAAAAGAGGACTTGCCCTGAGAGCAATCAAAGAACTGATTCCAAGAATTTCAAGGACTGCACCCGGGACTACTGCGAGCAAAGTGAAGCTTCTTGAAGATGAACAGCCTGAGAGGGAAAAAATACTTGAATTTCAGAAAATCATGGAACGTCTGATCGCTCAGGAGCTACATATGAAAAAAGAGGGAGAAGACCAGTGCCGGGATCTGGATGAAACGATCCGTAACAGACAGCTTGCGAGAAAAGAGGCTGCTGCAGCACTGGAAAAAAGAAGCAGGAGGATCAGAAGAAAACATTTGTAAAAGTTATCCATAAAGAAAACAGCTTCGTCTCTGCGGTAAACAGAGATGAAGCTGTTTTGAAATCATGAATTATTCTGCTGGATGAATAGCCTCTGTTGGACATGCATCTGCACATGTTCCGCAGTCTAAGCATGCATCAGCGTCGATTACATAATGCTCATCTCCCTGAGAGATAGCTTCTGCAGGACATTCGCTTTCGCATGTTCCACAGCTTACACATTCGTCTGAAATTACATATGCCATAATTAGAATCCTCCTTATCGTAATAACGTTTTAGGCCCCTTTCGGGGTTCTGCATACATTTTAATATATCTTTGTCTGAATTACAAGTATAAAATCAGATACATTATAAAATAATATTAAGTTAGCATTTGCTTACTTTACCTGCAGATTACAAATAGCTGATGGACATGTGAATGTCTGTCCGAGCAGAGAAATTATCCTGCCAAAATACAGGCATTTGTATGATGGAAAATAGTCTGTTAATATACAAAAAAAATAAGAGTATCAAAAAGAAAGTGCGTTTTTGCTGAATTTATTGACAATTCAGACATAAACGGTTATAGTAAAGATACTTGCAAGGAGGCATAACACAGAAAGTTGTGCCTCTTTTGTTCCGTAGCAGGAATCAGAAAACAAATAGAAAGAATGGAGGAATGAAGAATGAAGAAAGCATTGGCAATTGGACTTGCAACAGTAATGGCGGTTTCCATGAGTGCACCGGTATTTGCAGAAGATGAAGGCAAAGGGATTGCAAAAGAGGACCTGAAAGTAGGAGTGATCTATATCGGTGATGAGAATGAAGGTTACACAGCAGCTCATATGAAAGGAATTGATGAGATGGAAGAGAAGCTTGGTCTTGACGATTCTCAGATTATTGAGAAAACTCTCATCGGTGAAGATGAAGGATGCTATGATGCGGCAGCAGACCTTGCAGATCAGGGATGTCAGATCATCTTTGCAAACAGCTTTGGACATGAGACTTATATACTGGAAGCGGCAGGGGAATATCCGGAGGTTCAGTTCTGTCATGCAACAGGAACACAGGCTGCATCTAGCGGACTTTCCAACATGCATAACTATTTTACAAATATTTATGAAGCACGTTACGTGTCAGGTGTAGTTGCAGGTCTGAAACTGAATGAAATGATCGAGGACGGCACAGTAAAAGAAGACGCATGCAAGATGGGTTATGTAGGTGCATTCCCATACGCAGAGGTTATCTCCGGTTATACAGCTTTCTATCTTGGCGCGAAGAGCGTATGCCCGTCTGTAACAATGGAAGTAAAATATACAAACAGCTGGGCAAGCTTTGACCTTGAGAAAGAGTGCGCAGATGCTTTGATCTCTGACGGCTGTGTACTGATCAGCCAGCATGCAGATACAACAGGTGCTCCTACAGCATGCGAAGCAGCAGGAGTTCCATGTGTAGGTTATAATATTGATATGACATCTGTTGCTCCGAACACAGCACTTACTTCTGCATCTATGGACTGGGGTGTATATTATACATACGCAGTACAGTGTATGCTTGATGGCACAGCAATTGATACTGACTGGTGTAAAGGATTTGCGGAAGGTGCAGATAAGATCACAGCTCTCAATGACAAAACTGTAGCAGAGGGTACAGAAGAAAAGGTCAAAGAAGTGGAAGATGCGCTCATTGATGGTTCCCTTCATGTATTTGATACATCTGCATTTACAGTAGACGGCAAGGAACTTGATACTTATAAGAAGGGTGATACAGAGTACATTTCTGACGGATACTTCCATGAATCTGAATATGGTTCCGCACCTGCATTTGATATTGCGATTGATGGAATTACATCTATTACAGAATAAGAAAATTGCTGGAGCTGCAAAGCGCGGAGCAATTTACGACAGCAGGGCTGCCCGGGCGGCAGCTCTGCTGTTTTCATATCGTACGTGCAAAAGAAGTCTTGAAGTCTTCTGACAGAAGGTTTCTTTTTGCTGTATTATGGAGTATACAGGAGAGCAATTCCATAATTCAGAAGTAGGATTAAATGATACCGGCAGTCAAAGAGACAGGACTTTTACTGTAGATTGGATATCATTAGATAAAAGGAGGAAACGATAGTGGGAGAAAACTATGCACTTGAACTTAGAGATATTTCCAAGAGTTTTGGTTCGGTCCAGGCGAATGATCATGTAGATCTCACACTGAGAAAATCGGAGATTCTTGCAATTCTGGGGGAAAACGGAAGCGGAAAGACAACTCTGATGAATATGATCTATGGAATTTATTATCCGGATGAAGGACATATTTTTGTAAATGGAAAAGAAGTAACGATCCGTTCACCGAAAGATTCCTATGAACTGGGAATCGGTATGGTACATCAGCATTTTAAACTGGTAGATGTACTGACAGCAGCAGAGAATATTGTTCTGGGACTTCCGGGAAAGGGAAAGCTGGACATGAAGAGGATCACAGAGGATATTCAGAAGCTGGCAGATAAATATGGCTTTGAATTGGATCTGTCACAGAAGATCTACGAAATGTCCGTTTCCCAGAAGCAGACAGTTGAGATCATAAAGATGCTCTACCGTGGCGCGAGGATTCTGATCCTGGATGAGCCGACCGCAGTTCTGACACCACAGGAGTCTGACCGGTTATTCGATATTTTGAGAAATATGAGAAAAGATGGATGTTCCATTATGATCATCACGCACAAACTCCAGGAAGTTCTGGCGTTATCAGACCGTGTGGCAATCCTCAGAAAAGGAAGTATATTGATACAGTAGAAACAGCTCAGGCAAATGCACAGAGTCTGTCAGAGATGATGGTAGGCGGCAGAGTAGATCTCAATATCGACCGTCCTGAACCGGAGAATGTAAAGAAACGATTAGTGGTCAAAGGTCTGAACTGTAAAAACAAAGAAGAGGTAAAAACTCTGGATGATGTTGATCTGACAGTAAATGCAGGAGAGATTCTGGGTATTGCCGGTATTTCCGGAAGCGGCCAGAAAGAATTTCTGGAGGCAATTGCAGGACTCCAGGCAATAGAGAGCGGTTCGATCACCCTGCTTGATGACAATGGAAAAGGAACAGAGCTTGCAGGAATGGATTCTATCTCCATTAATAAAGCAGGGATCAGCCTTGCTTTTGTTCCGGAAGACCGTATTGGTATGGGGCTTGTGGGCGATATGGATATGACCGATAATATGATGCTCAGAAGCTATCGCAATGGCAAAAGTCCATTCCTGGATCGAAAAGGTCCAAAGGCACTGGCGTTAAAAATCAAAGAACAGCTTGAAGTCATGACTCCAAGTATTTCTGCACCTGTCCGTCAGATGTCAGGAGGAAATGTGCAGAAGGTTCTGGTAGGAAGAGAAATTGCCCAGAATCCGAAAGTGCTTCTGGTAGCTTTCCCAACTCGAGGGGTGGATGTCAATACTTCCCATGTGATTTACCGCCTTCTGAATGAACAGAAGAAAAAAGGGGTTGCAGTAGTCTGTGTTATTGAGGATCTTGATGTAGTTCTTGAACTGTGTGACAGGATTGCAGTGTTCTGCGGAGGTAAAATCAGCGGAATTGAGGATGGAAGAACTGCAACGAAAGAAGGAATCGGGATTCTTATGACGAAGCATGAAAAAGGAGGGACACAGGCATGAAGAAAGAACCTTTCTTACAGGTAAGTAAAAGAAGAAACAAAGCCAGATGGCAGGAACGTCTTCTGATTCGTTTCATTGCATTGATCCTTGCACTGATCGTGTGCGGAGCGGTGATCGTTGCCCTGGTAAAGATGAATCCGGTGGATGTCTATAAGGCAATCTGGGATGGAGCAATGGGTTCGGATCGCCGTCTGTGGCAGACCATACGAGATACAATGGTACTGCTGTGTATTTCCATTGGTCTGGCACCTGCATTTAAAATGAAATTCTGGAACATCGGTGCAGAAGGTCAGATCCTGATCGGTGGTGCCTGCTCTGCTGCCGTCATGATCTATGCAGGAGATAAGATGCCTACAGGGTTACTCCTGATCGTAATGTTTGTGGCAAGTGCACTTGGCGGAATGATCTGGGGAATGATCCCGGCTGTATTTAAAGCAAACTGGAATACAAATGAGACACTGTTTACTCTGATGTTGAATTATGTTGCCATGCAGGTAGTAACTTATTGTATTGTATTCTGGGAAAATCCGAAAGGTTCCAATACAGTCGGTATCATCAATCAGGCTACAAAAGGCGGATGGCTTCCGGAATTGTTCGGACAGAAATATGGCTGGAATGTAGTCATTGTCCTGATTCTGACAGTGGGAATGTTCATTTATCTGAAATACTGTAAGCAGGGCTATGAGATCGCAGTAGTAGGTGAGAGCGAGAATACTGCCAGATATGCCGGTATCCAGGTGAAAAAGGTTATTATCCGTACAATGGCAATCTCCGGTGCAATCTGTGGTATCGCAGGTTTTGTTATTGTCAGCGGAGCCAGCCATACGATTTCCACTGCAACAGCAGGCGGTCGTGGATTTACTGCGATCATTGTCGCATGGCTTTCCAAGTTTAATACATTTATTATGGTTGCAGTTTCCTTTGGCATCGTATTTATGGACCAGGGTGCCGTACAGATTGCAACACAGTATGGACTGAATGAGAATGCTTCCAATGTTCTTCTGGGAATCATTCTGTTTTTCCTGATCGGTGCAGAATTCTTTATCAACTACAGAGTAAAGCGTGCAAAGAAATAGGAGGTAGCGGCAATGAGTGTACTGATAGTTTTTATTCAAAAAGCAATTGTCCAGGGCATCTGTATTCTGTATGGGGCGCTTGGTGAGATTATGACAGAGAAATCCGGTAACCTGAATCTTGGTATTCCGGGAATTATGTATATGGGCGGCATTTCAGGTTTGATGGGAGCTTTCCTCTATGAGAAGGATAATCCTGATCCCAATGCACTTGTGGGTGTACTGATATCGTTTTTGTGTGCGTTTGCATGTGCTGCAATCGGTGGTCTGATCTACAGTATCCTGACTATCACACTTCGTGTAAATCAGAATGTAACAGGTCTTGCACTTACCATTTTTGGTACAGGTTTTGGTAACTTCTTTGGCGGTTCTATTTCCAAGCTTGCAGGCGGTGTAGGACAGATTTCCGTAAAAGTAACAGGAAGTGCCTATACGGCAAAAATCCCGGGATTGTCTAAGATTCCGGTTATCGGAGGTATTTTATTTAATTATGGTTTCCTTACATATCTCTGTATTATTATAGCAGTCCTGTTATCGTTTTTTCTGTTCAAGACAAGAGCGGGATTGAATCTCAGGGCAATCGGTGAAAATCCGGGAACTGCAGATGCAGCAGGTATCAATGTTATCAAATATAAATATCTGTCAACCTGTATCGGTGCAGGTCTGGCAGGTCTGGGCGGACTCTATTTCGTAATGGAATATTCAGGAGGAACCTGGACAGACAATGGTTTTGGAGATCGTGGCTGGCTTGCTGTTGCACTGGTAATCTTTGCATTATGGAAACCACTGAATGCAATCTGGGGAGCATTTCTGTTCGGAGCTCTTTATATTCTGTATCTTTATATCCCGGGACTTGGACGAAGCATGCAGGAAGTATTTAAAGCACTGCCTTATGTGGTAACGATTATCGTACTGGTATTCACAAGCTTCCGAAAGAAAAAGGAACACCAGCCGCCTGCTGCGCTGGGACTTCCGTATTTCAGGGAGGAACGATAAAATTAAAAGTTTGCAGTTGATTCCAGAGTAAAATAGTATTATAATATCAGAAGCTATAAAAGCTGAGTAGTATGAAGAAAAATTAAGGAGGAAATATACAATGGCTAAAGTATCAAAAGACATGCTGATCGGTCAGCTTCTTCAGATTGATGCAAATATCGCACCGATTCTTATGAGAGCAGGAATGCATTGCCTTGGATGCCCATCTTCCCAGATGGAATCTCTCGAAGAAGCAGCTATGGTTCATGGACTGGATGTTGATGTACTGGTTAACCAGATCAATGATTTTCTTGGAGAATAATCTTCCTGAAAGGTAATCATATGACGGACTATGACAATTGTTGAATTGTCATAGACTGACATGTAAAAAGGATGTTCTGAATAAGTTCAGGACATCCTTTTTTGAGAAATCTGTAATTTGCTATGGTATAAGAAAAGAGCTTTCAGATGAAAACTGAATGCTCTTTTAATTATGAAAATTATTACAGTTGAATCAGCTGCTGAAGGGCAGAATCGGAAATCAGTTCTCCATGTTCTGTCAGATAAGCTTCTCCTGAAAGAGAGAAAGCCTTTCCCTGTCCATATTCCGTAAGAATATTACATACCCTGTTAAAATCCTCCGGAGAAAGTGATGACTGGTGAAGTACCAGTTTGTAAAGCTCATCGGCCGGATCTTTGTACAGGGTGTTTGTACCGGTAAAATAGCCGTTCAGTCCATGGGCGGCCGCAATCACATCGTCCAGTGTGTCGAACTCATAGAGACGGATAAGATTTACATCAGGAACCTGAGTATCGTCATTTTCCTTTGCTCCGGTATTCTGAGCAGACTTGCCATCTTTTGTCTGAGTACTCTTCATCTTTGCTTCGTAAAGCTTCTGGAAGATATCAATAATATTGTCTGCACCGTCAAGCTGAAGAGTATCTGTCTTATCATTCCCTCTGAATGGAGCAAATTTGGAGAAACGGGTATCCAGTTCTTCAGGATCCTCTACTTTGGTAATGATCAGGATGATGCTCTCGGTACTCACCGGGATGGCCTCGATCATTAATGGAATATTATCTGCCTCAAAACCAAACTGTATCTGTGCCTGCTGCATCATATCGCGGAAAAGTTTCTTGGCTTTCTCAGTGCCGTAAGCCAGTTCACTGATACGGATCTGATGGTTCTCCAGATCTTCTCTTGTCAGTGTGCAGCGTATCTGGTTGTCGTTGATCTTTTCTATCTTCATGTTGTCACATCCTATTCTGAATAACATTGAATTATCTGGCAGCTTCATAATTGCCTGTGAAAATCCATTAAAAGTGTTTCTGATAATGAAAATTTAACTTTTGAAAGCTGCGGACAATTACGGATAAATTAAAAGTTACTATTGTTTTTTTGAACAGCAATTTTAAAGGATTGCCATAGATGCGCTGTCTTTGGAAAATTGCTGCAAGTAACTTCAAAAATTCTATTGTCTGACTGTGAATTTATAAAATTTTATACACTATATTATATAACACAGAACTGCAAAATGTAAAGATAAGTAATCAACCAAAATATTAAATTTTTAGAAACAAAACAGAAAAAAATACATAAGTGAAGAAAAACACTTGCATCTGTTTACCAGATGGATATAATGAAAACAGAAGAAGCAGTAAACCTGCGGTTCACATAAGCGAAGATCTGAAACATTAACCAAAGTGATCTTTTATTTCTAAACTTCATTGCCGTTTTTCATGCAGCGTTCCTGCTGTGGCAATGTACAGGTAAAATTTCCATGATGATAAGAAGAAGTTGAAACGTTACTGTTCACTCCGTTCACAGTAACGATAAAACAGGTGCAGGGATATGTTTTTTCAACAGCCGATAAGGTGCTTTCTAAAAAATCTTATGAAAGAAGGGAGGTAAGCTTACGGAAAATATATCACGGGCAACCAAAAAGAGCATGCGTAAACCACTGGAAAAAGAATTGAAGAGTTATCGTGAACAGGGAATTTCTCTGTATCTGAATGGTATACTCAGTAATCCGAAAACAATTGCAAAAGCCTGTCAGATTGCAGAAGGTGGTGGATACATGCGTGATTACGTTGAAGATGAAAAAGGACGGATCGCTCGTGTGGATTTTGATTTCGTCAAAGAAAAATAACAAAAGAGAAAGCTGCCCGAACAGATTCTGAATCAGTCCCCCCGATGTTCATAATGCCTTCGGGCAGCATAAGAATATAATTACGCATATCTTAAAAATTTGTGAAAAATACGATTTTGCAATACAATTGTAATATTTTATGGTATACTTAAGCCAGTATCATCAAGTTACCGATACAGTTGATAATACTGGTACATCATACTCAAAATAACTATATGAAATACCTTTCTGTGAGCTGATGTATCAATAGCGATCGTGTTACTGTCTGCTTTGTTTCCGGTAACACAATATTTACTGAAAGGAAAAATACTATGAATAAAAAGTATAAACCAGTTATCGCAGTTGCCGTTTTGGTCATTCTTGTTGCGATTCTTGGAATTGTCACTCATGTAGTAATGAAGTACATACCATCTTCTGAGAAAATGGATCTGAATGAATATTATGGAGAAATGGCAGATGGGGAGATTGCCCTGGTCATTGGAACTGAGAAAATGGAAGAACGTGGTCTGGTGGACGGAGACAGAGTCTATTTACCACTGGATGTGGTGAATACTTATCTGAACCAGAGATATTACTGGGATTCTGCCAATCAGCAGATACTTTATGCAACACCTTCGGAGCTGACTTCTGCGAGTGCATCATCTGAGGCAGGAGATAAGGTATGGGTGAAAGATGATAAAGTGTATCTGAATCTTACTTATGTGCAGGAATTTACAGATCTTGATGCATACATCACAAAAGATCCATACAGGATTGCCATACAGTATAAATTCAAAAATGTAAAAACAGTCACAGTTAAGAAGAATACAAGCATACGTTACCGCGGAGGAATTAAATCGGCTATTCTTACTTCTGTAAAGAAAGGTACAAAGCTTCGTCTTATCGAAGAAATGGAGAACTGGGATCAGGTAGCTACGGATGACGGATATATCGGTTATATAGATAAGAAGAAAGTGGGAGAAGCAGAGAAGACAAAATTTGAACGAAGCTTTAAGAGGGAACAGTACTCCTATCTTACTATGGACAGCAAGGTTAATATGGTGTGGCATCAGGTGACTTCCACAGATGCCAATGCTTATTTTGCGGATGCGACAGCAAATATGACAGGTGTGAATGTGATCTCGCCTACCTGGTTCTATCTGACAGATACTTCAGGAAACATTGCAAGCATTGCGAGTGCAGATTATGTATCACAGGCTCATGAAAAGGGGCTCCAGGTATGGGGACTGATCGACAACTTTACACAGGAAGTAAGTACAACGGAAACACTTTCCAGCACTGCGGCGAGACAGAATATTATCAGTCAGCTGATCCAGGCAGCCCAAGATGTGGGAATGGATGGCATCAATGTGGATTTTGAATCTCTCAGCGAGGATGTGGGAACTCATTTTCTGGAATTTCTGAGAGAACTTTCCATAGAGTGTCATAAGAATAATCTGGTTCTTTCAGTGGATAACCCGGTTCCTGAGGATTTCACAAGCCATTATGACCGGGCTGAGCAGGGAAGGGTTGTAGATTATGTGATCATCATGGGATATGACGAGCATTATGTAGGATCTGAAGCCGGTTCTGTGGCATCTCTTCCATGGGTGGAACAGGGAATCCAGGATACACTGGATGAGGTTCCGGCTGAACGTGTGATCAATGCCATTCCGTTTTATACCAGACTGTGGAGGACCACAGGGGGAAATGTAACCAGTGAAGCAATCGGTATGGATCAGGCGCAGCAGACAATTGCAGATAATAATGTGGAAACCTACTGGGATAAGACCACTTCCCAGAATTATGGAAAATATGATATAGATAATTCTACCTATCAGATCTGGCTTGAGGATGCTCAGTCAGTTGCAGAGAAAGTGAAGCTGGTATCCAAATATGACCTTGCAGGAGTTTCTGCATGGAAGCTTGGATTTGAAAACAACGTAATCTGGCAGGTAATCTCGGACAATCTGAATAATTAAAAGTTCTGCATCAGCAGGCTATAAAAACATCTTCTGAAACATATATTAATATAGAATTTTATGAAATACTGATTGCATTATTTTATGGAATTGCTATAGCCAGTCTACAGGAACAGTGAATTTTCCCGTAGACTGTAAAAGATGTCTCAGGAGGTGTTTTTAGTTTGAAAAAATATGGACTGGAATTAATGTTAGGGTGTCTGCTTCTTGTCAGTTTTCTCATTCTGTCAAAACAGGCAGCTGAAGTTTCAGAGACTATGAGTTCAACAGAAAATTCAAAAATCATTCTGGTAGATGCAGGACATGGAGGTTGTAGATAACGCAAGTGATGAAAACAACGAAAATACAAGGAGAAAGGCAACTGTTGTACCTATTAAAATAGAATATGTGTGAGAGGACAAGCCTTTCAATAATGTAGACGTTCAGAA
>ENA-OQIU01000010-OQIU01000010.1-human-gut-metagenome-genome-assembly--contig:-NODE-10-length-56258-cov-5.790312_pt1 | contig 56258 bp, 55 predicted proteins | sample MGYA00242590_ERZ504755 | MGnify/ENA primary metagenome ERZ504755 (study PRJEB26092, sample SAMD00036359) | human gut metagenome | host: Homo sapiens | study: EMG produced TPA metagenomics assembly of...
ATTTTTCAAACCACCGCTTACAGTCACGTTATGGTCTGTACTAACGGCTGTCTGGAAAATTTCTTTCTGCCAGTCAGTGTTTGCTTCACCGAAGGGGCTTGGAGCATTTCCTTCACCATAAAGTTTGGATACGTATCCTTTGAATTCATTGGCATCCATTACGTCTATTGTCTTTTGCAGTATACCGGCGGAAACGTTACCTTCATAGTTCACCTGTGGTTTGCTGCCTGCTTTCCCTTTCTTTGTAGTGATGATAATCACACCATTAGAAGCACGGATACCATAAAGTGCAGAAGCAGCCTGTCCTTTCAAAATGTTGATACTTTCAATATCATTAGGGTCGATATCTACCGCACGGTTGGCGAAGTCGGCTCCGCTCACACTACCATTGTTCTGTATGTCTGTACTAACGTCCGGCGTACTGGTTACCGGCATTCCGTCGATAACGTAAAGCGGAGTGTTGTCACCCGAGAAGGAACGTGCACCACGGATGGTGATCTGTGAAGAAGCTCCTGGCATACCACTTGAAGGCTTAACGTCCAAACCGGATACTTTACCTTGCAGTGCTCCTGCCAGATTGGAGTTGGCAGCCTGCGTCAGCTGATCTGTATTTACGTCCTGAACGGCGTAACCCAGTGCTTTCTTTTCACGCGAGATACCCATGGCTGTCACTACAACCTCATCCAGTGCTTTCGCGTCACTTTTTAATACGACTTTTATTACTCCCGGTTTGATGGAAACGTCCTGCGAAATCATTCCTACATAAGAAATGCGCAAAGTTTTAGCAGAACTTGGTACATGGTCGTTTCAGTTTTCATCATTGTTAATAGTTCTTTAGTCTTTTGGGAGATGTAAAAATGATAAAAAGATACCATTTGGGAGGAAATAATGTTCTTTTATCTTGAAAACATCTTTTTAGACGCTATCTTTATGATAGAAATTCTAATTTTAAAATATATTAAATTGAATATTTCTAGTTATAGTTTGTTGGTTTTTACTAGATGGGAGCTTGCAAAATAATACTTTTTAGTTAAATACGTAACACTTTTTCCGGTTTGTCATAATTAGTGTTATCTTTGCAACCTGTTAGAGACAAAAAATCTGTTTATAGGTTAAATTTAAGAGAGAATTTATGAAAAGAAAATTAATGCTGTTATTGGCATGCCTTTTTGTGGGCATAAGCCTAGTAACTGCTCAGACTCAGAAAGTCACAGGCGTTGTGATTTCTGAAGAAGATGGGCAACCAGTTGTTGGAGCCTCTGTGTTGGTAAAAGGTACTACTCAAGGTACAATCACAGACATCGATGGTAATTTTAATTTGGCGAACGTACCAAGTTCTGCAAAGACTTTGCAGATTTCGTATATTGGTATGCAAACACAAGAAGTGGCAATCAAGCCAATGGTGAAGTTAAAAGGTAGTTTTTTGAAAAAGAGACTTATCGTTTGCTTGGTGCTCAGATTATTGGATATGAAGGAGTTGATAAACGTATCGATGTGCTGGCAACAGCAATCCATGCAGGGCTGAAGGCAACCCAGTTGAAAGATCTGGATCTCGCATATGCACCGCCTTATTCCTCTGCAAAGGATCCTGTAAATATGGCCGGCTTCATGATAGACAATATAGCAAAAGGGACCTTAAAACAATGGCATTTGGAAGATATGGATAAGATTTCTAAAGATAAAAAATGTGGTGTTGCTGGATGTGAGGACTGTAGGTGAATTTAACAGGGGTCATATGAAGGGATTCAACAATATTCCTGTAGATGAACTAAGGGAACGAATTAGTGAAATTGAGAAAGGAAAGCCTGTGTATCTGATATGCCAAAGTGGTCTGCGCAGTTACATTGCCAGCCGTATTCTGGAAGGAAATGGTTATGAAACATACAACTTTTCCGGTGGATTCCGCTTCTATGATACAGTGGTTAATGACCGTGCGCTGATAGAAATGGCATATGCATGTGGTATGGATTATTAAAAAATAATCACAATATTTTTATAATTTTCTCGTAGCATAAAAAGATCCCCCATTTATTAGAATGACTTTTATAATTCTGATAAATGGAGGATTCTTTTGATGTTACAGAAAAACAGTTTTATGATCTTTGTAGTGTTTCCAGTCTTTTCGAATCCAGGATTGTGATTTTGCCGCGGGAGAGTTTGACGAGTCCTTCGCCTTGAAAGTATCGAAGCATTCGAGTGATAACTTCCCTGTGGGAACCAAGATGATTAGCAATCGTCTCATGAGTGATTTTCAATTCATTTGTTCCTTCGATAGAGGTCTCTTCTAAAAGAAATGAAGCAATACGCTTATCTAAACTCTTCCACATGATTTGTTCAATCAGCCACATGACATCAGAAAAACGGGTAGCCATTAACTCATTGGTATAGTTTGCGACGGGAGCAGATTCCTTCATGATGTCCTTATAGATCTCAGCAGGGATGATCCAAAGATCAGTATCTTTTTCTGCTTCAATGGTTACTTCAAATTGAATGGAGCGTATGATACATGAGGCGGATAAAAGACACATATCCATATCGAACAGACGGTAAAGTGTAATCTCTCGTCCCTCATCTGAAAGTATGTAGGTTCGAAGCTGCCCGGATTTAACTAGTAATAATCCAGTACAGTCCAGGTTTCCGTTGTGAATGATCGTTCCTTTTTTTACATCCCGTGTGATTAAATTGTCTGAAATTATTTTTTTCTGTGCTGTATTTAAGTCATTCCATAGTGGAAAATAATTTTCGAAGTTCATAACAGTTATCTCCTTTACGAACATAGTATACTTGCTTTTTTTAGATGCGTCAATTGCATAATTGACATATGCCTTTTATAGGACTATTATATAAGAAAAGCAAGAAAGGAGCAGTTTATGCCGAGACCAGTAAAATGCAGAAAAGTCTGCCATTTTCCGAATGTTTTAGAATTCCTTCCGGCAGATAATGCTGAGAAAAAAGTACCCATTGTTTTGACAGTAGATGAGTATGAGACAATTCGTCTTTTGGACAAGAAAGGTTACAGTCAGGAGCAGTGTGCAGTATCTATGCAGATCGCAAGAACAACGGTTCAACGAATTTATGAGATTGCCAGGAAGAAAATAGCAGATGCACTCATTGATGGACATCCACTTAGAATCGAGGGTGGAGATTTCAGAATTTGTGACGGTCAGAGCAGCAACTGTAGCTTTGGAGGCTGTTACAAACAGGAAATTTACAAAAAATATGCAGCAGAAAAAGGAGAAGGTATCATGAGAATAGCAGTAACATATGAAAATGGACAGATTTTCCAGCACTTTGGACACACAGAGACATTTAAGATTTATGATGTAGAAGAAGGGAAAGTGGTACATTCAGAGGTAGTAGATACTAATGGAAGCGGACATGGTGCATTGGCGGGAGTTCTTAATGCATTGAACGCAGATGTTTTGATCTGTGGCGGAATCGGAGGCGGCGCGCAGACAGCATTAGCGGCAGCAGGCATTAAGCTGTTTGGAGGAGTTTCCGGAGATGCAGATAAAGCGGTGGAAGCTTTTATTAATAAAACACTGGATTATAATCCGGATGTGAAGTGTTCTCATCACGAGCACAGCCACGGGGAAGGACATACATGTGGTGAGCATGGATGTGGAAGCCATAGCTGTCATTAAGAAGAATAGCAAAAAAATAATAATACGAAAGGATGTGTCAAGGCAATGGAGAAGTTACCGCAGCACATCCTTTTTGTGTTATTTTACAGAAAGACAGATTGTATTTTAAAGGAACAGATCGTGGAACAGATCGTGCAGTATTTCTTGATAAGAGAGAATTTACAGGACCAATCTACACACAAATCAAAGAAGCCGTAGATTTTGTATTGAGAAATATTCGACTCGGAGCAACGATTGATGGCTTGGTGCAAAAAGAGAAATATGAGCTACTGCCGGAAGCAATCAGGGAAATTTTGTTTTTAGTTTGTATTCGATTGTCTGTGGTGGAAATGGGATTAAAAAGTAACACCTGGATTCTGTAAGGGGAAATGTTTGAGCGAGCATTATAAAGATATCTTTTTGGAGAATATTATGTTATAATCACTCAAGAGAGAGGTACGATAGATGAGTGGTAAGAAGAGAAATGTAATGTTGTTCGTTCTGCTGTTTACCTTGCTTCTGGGAGTGATCGTTCCGGTTCAGGCACAGTCGTACGGCGGGACAAAGACAATACGGGTGGCGTATCGTGAGGACGCAGACTTTATTAATAAAAGCAGCAGTGGAGTATACAAGGGATATGGAGTGGAATATCTGAATAAAATATCTCAGTATACCGGTTGGAGATATGAATATATCAATGAATCATGGGAAAATCAGCTGGCAGATCTGAAATCCGGAAAGGTAGACCTGATCTGCAATGCGCAGAAAACAGATGCCAGGGAGGATTCCGTATTCTGATGGATGATTTTGGAAGTGGATATTCTTCCCTGAATATGCTGAAAGAAGCTCCTGTTGATGAGATCAAACTGGATATGCGTTTCTTAAGTGCAGCAGATCCTTATGGAAGAGCAGAAGAAATCCTGCACATGATCATTACTATGGGAAATCATATGAAGCTTTCCATCATTGCGGAAGGTGTGGAGACCGAACAGCAGAAGGTAATGCTTCAGGGGTTCGGCTGTAACAAGGCTCAGGGATATTTCTATGCCAGACCTATGAGGGAAGCAGAATATACAGAGCTGCTCAGAAAAGACAAAGCAGAAAATTAGATGTACAGAAGGTTGAATAAAGGGCTGTCCGGGAATCATCAAAACCGGCAGCTCTTTGTCATCAGAAGACCAATCATATAAAAACTAATCATATAAACAAAAAAGGAGAAAATTAAAAGATGTATTATGTACCAGACGGCACGAAAGAGTGCGGATATTATGAATGTAAAAAATGTGGCAACCGTTTTCTGTCTATGCAGACGATGAAGAGGATTCCATGCCCGGACTGTGAGGCTGAAATCGACTATGAGATCGGTCCGGACGAGTCACTGGAGGATGTGCTGGATACAGCAGAACTGATCCAGAAGATTGAGGGTGAAGAAGAGGTAGAGAAGATGGACACACTTCTGAGCCTTGCTCTGACCGGCGGAGATTACAGCTGGATCTAGTACAGCGAATATTAAGTAACTGCTATAACCTGAGTCCATAACGAATCCTAAAAAATTTTTATAATCTTATTTATTGACAGAGGAAATTATCGGTGTTATTATGTTTATTATAAAACATACTAATTCGATAGGAATAATAGGTGTAAAGGAACTGGCGATATGAAATATGATGTAGGTATCATTGGAAGCGGTCCGGCGGGTTTGAGTGCGGCAATCTATGCAAAGAGGGCTAATCTGTCAGCCGTAGTGATAGAAAAAGAATATGAAGGAACCGGACAGATCGCAGAAAGCGGACAGGTAGATAACTATCCGGGATTTCCGGGCATCAGCGGTTATGATCTGGGTGAGAACTTCCGGGAACATGCAGTGAAGCTTGGGGTATCCTTCATGGAACAGGAAGTAACAGAGATAAAGAAAGAAGCTTCATCAGATTTTGAACTTGTATTTGCAGATGGTTCGCAGGTGGAAGCGAAAACCGTAATCTATGCGGCGGGAGCCACACCGCGAAGAGCGAATATTCCGGGAGAACAGGAATATGCAGGAAAGGGTGTCTCTTACTGTGCAATCTGTGACGGATCATTTTACAGAGGTAAATCAGTCGCAGTTCTTGGTGGTGGAGATACAGCACTTGATGATGCTGTTTACCTGGCGGATGTGGCAGAGAAAGTATATGTGATCCACAGGAGAAAGGAATTCCGAGGAGCCGCTATTACAGTGGCGAAACTGAGAGAGAAGGAAAACGTTATCTTCGTACTGGAGCATCAGGTAAAAGAGATCATCGGAGAGCAGAAAGTAACCGGAGTAGTTCTGGAAGATGCAGCTGTGATAGATGTGAACGGTGTATTTGTTGCTTACGGAGCAGTACCACAGACAGATCTTCTGAAAAAATTTGCAGTACTGGATGATTCAGGTTATGTCAGAGCAGGGGAGACAGGAGAAACCGCTCTGGAAGGGCTGTATGTGGCAGGAGATGCAAGAACAAAGAAACTGCGTCAGGTGGTAACTGCGGTTTCGGATGGTGCCAATGCAGCAACCGCAGTGGCAGAATATTTGAAATAGAAGAAACTGAGAGAGTATTACGATAATTCAACCGGCTGTAAGGATACCGGACAGCCGCAGATCTGGAAAAAATATTTGAAAAAACGCTCTAAAAACACAAAGGAGAGATAAAAATGGCACAGAAAGTAGATTATGCAGCCTTAAAAAAAGGCGGATATATGAGACAGAAACAGAAAGGTTACGGTTCCCTGAGACTGGCAGTGGTCGGTGGAAACCTGACTGCAGAGAATATTAAGACAGTAGCAGAAGTAGCAGAAAAATACGGCCGCGGATATGTACATATGACTTCCCGCCAGGGCATTGAGATTCCCTTTATTAAAGTGGAAGAATTGGCAGAGGTAAAAGAAGCACTGGCAAAAGGCGGTGTGGGAACCGGTGTGTGCGGACCACGTGTACGTACAGTTACAGCCTGTCAGGGTTCAGAGGTCTGTCCAAGCGGATGTATCGACACCTACACACTGGCAAAAGAGCTTGATGAGAGATATTTCGGACGGGAACTCCCGCATAAATTCAAATTTGGTGTTACAGGATGCCAGAATAACTGCCTGAAAGCAGAAGAAAACGATGTTGGAATCAAAGGCGGCATGAACATCGAATATAAGGAAGACGACTGTATTTCCTGTGGTGTGTGTGTGAAAGCCTGCAGACAGAATACACTGAAGATGGTGGACGGCAAAATAGAACTGGATGCGCAGAAATGTAATCATTGTGGCCGCTGTGTAAAGAGCTGTCCGGTGGATGCATGGAAAGGAACTCCGGGATATATCGTATCTTTTGGAGGAACCTTCGGAAATAATATCTATAAAGGAGAAGAACTGCTTCCTCTGATCCCGGATAAAGAAACACTGTTTCGTGTGACAGATGCGGCAATTAATTTCTTTGAAAAAAATGCAAATCCAAGTGAACGTTTCCGCAAAACATTGCAGCGTGTGGGAGAAGAAGATTTCCGCAGTCAGCTGAAAGATGCGTATGAAGGACAGTGAAAGGAGACATAATGGCTGAATTAGATTTTGAAGTAACCGATGAGGTTGATATTACCGATAAAGTATGCCCCCTGACATTCGTGAAGGCAAAAGTAGCAATCGAAGAACTGGAGGATGGAGAGATTCTGGCTGTCCGCATGAACGATGGCGAACCAGTGCAGAATGTTCCGCGCAGCATGAAAGAAGAAGGGCATAAAGTACTGAAATTAACCGATAATGAAGATGGTACTTACACCATGTATGTAAGAAAGGTGGAAGACTGATGGCAGTACGGGTAAGCAAGATGGATTTTGAAGAGAAAGTCCTGAAGGAAAAACTTCCGGTTCTGGTGGATTTTTATTCAGATTCCTGCGTGGCGTGTAAAAAGCTGGCACCGGTTCTCGGAAATGCGGAAGATGATTATGAGGATAAGATTAAAGTATATAAAGTAAATACGAACTTTGATGTGGAGCTGGCAGAGCAGTATGAAGTGCAGGCAAATCCGACGTTGATCCTTTTTAAAGACGGACAGGCGAAAGACCGGAAAACAGGAGCACTGAAACAGGCAGAGTTAAACAGCTGGATTGAAGGATTACTCTAAAAAGAGAGCAGGCATAAAGGAGAAAAATATGTTTATCACAGTAGCAGGAGAGAAAAAAGAAGTAAAAGACGGACTGACACTTCCGGAACTGATCGCACAGGAAAATGTAGAGATGCCGGAATATGTAACCGTTTCTATTAATGAAGAATTTGTTGTATCAGAGGATAAAGAGTCTACCGTATTAAAAGAGGGAGACAATGTAGAATTTCTGTATTTCATGGGAGGTGGATGCTAAATGGCAATGACAGATGAACAGATCGAGCGTTATTCCCGTCACATCATCTTAAAAGAAGTGGGTGCAAAGGGACAGAAGAAGCTCCTGAAAGGAAAAGTACTGATCATCGGTGCAGGCGGTCTTGGTGCACCTGCGGCAATGTATCTGGCAGCAGCAGGTGTGGGAACAATCGGTATTGTGGATGCGGACGAGGTAGATCTTTCCAATCTGCAGAGACAGATCATCCACAGCACAGCAGATATCGGAAAAGCAAAGGTAAAATCAGCAAAGGAAACCATGAATGCCATGAATCCGGATGTGGAAGTAAAAACTTACCGGATGTTCGTAGACGCATCCAACATCCGCGAACTGATTCGAGAATATGATTTTATTATTGACGGAACTGATAATTTCCCGGCAAAATTTCTGATCAATGATGCGTGTGTACTGGAGAAAAAACCATTTTCCCATGCAGGTATCATTCGTTTTAAAGGTCAGCTGATGACCTATGTACCCGGGGAAGGTCCATGTTACCGCTGCGTATTCAAGAATCCGCCGCCCAAGGATGCAGTTCCTACCTGTAAGCAGGCAGGTGTCATCGGAGCAATGGGAGGTGTCATCGGCTCCTTACAGGCAATGGAAGCAATCAAGTATCTGATTGGTGTAGGTGATCTTCTGACAGGATATCTTCTGACTTTTGATGCGCTGACAATGGAATTCCATAAGGTTAAACTGCCGAAGGATACTCATGACTGTGCAGTATGCGGAGATCATCCGACAATCCTGGAACCGATCGACTACGAGCAGGAGGTCTGTGAGGAAACAGCAGGCCGATTTGCCACAAGAGATGAGCAGTAAATACAAGAAAAACCTGATGCAAAACAGGAGAAAAGTATGGCTATAATAAGAATGAGAGATCATCTCTATGATGAAATCGTTAATTATGCAAAAGAGCATCTTCCGGAGGAAGCCTGCGGGCTTTTGGCCGGAGTGGAAACCGGGGAGGGAAGGGAAATCCGAAAGGTATATTTTCTGGAGAATAAAGATCATGCAGAAGATCACTTCACCCTGGATCCCAGAGACCAGATAAATGCGATCAGGGATATGCGTGCCAATGGATTGAAACCGCTGGGAAACTGGCATTCCCATCCGTCTTCTCCATCCCGTCCGTCAGTGGAGGATATCCGTCTTGCTTTTGATTCAAAGGCAAGTTATCTGATCCTGTCACTGATGGCGGACTATCCGGTATTGAACAGCTTTCATATTGAAGGTGGGGAATGGACAAAAGAGGATCTGAGGATTTATTCAGAAGAATATTATTTTTAAAGATTTACAGACAGGATAACAGAGGCAGAAATGTTTGAAGCAGGATTATTTGTGGAAACATTTCTGCCTCTGTTTATACTGTCAGCATATAAAAATTCCGTACATTGTAAAAGTATAGTAATCCTCGTAAATAATGCATCTTAATCCAGCCCATCAGAGTGTGAAATCCTGTGTCAGATATCTTTGCCTCAGCTCATCAGAGAATGAAATTTCCATAATAAAGTCGTGGCAAAATCATGTCAACTGCAGAATAAGGCTTGAAAGATTATGCAAAATAATGTAAACTCAAAGAGTTAAGATATGTAGACATTATGTATGCCTGTAACGTTTAAGTATAGTATATTCCCACAATGGCTGGACGGTTGCAGATAACAGATCGGTTACTATAATAATTTGAGCATCTCCGGTGCGGATATCCGGAGATGCTTTGCTTTGGAAATTGTGTGTGAGGGGTATAAAAAAAGTATGAGAAAAGATTCTGACAATGCAAAACTGTTGGAACCGGGGGAATTACCGTCCAAAAGAAAAGTCCTGGTCGTAGAAGATAATGAATTAAACAGAGATATCCTCTCTTCTTTTCTGGAAGAGAAATTTGATGTTTTTCTCGCAGAAAACGGGGAAGAAGGACTGGAACTTCTTTCCGAGCATTACAGAGAATTATCAGTAGTGCTGTTGGATATCTGTATGCCTGTGTGTGATGGATTTGAATTCCTCAGACGCAGAAACACAGATAAGTTTCTGTCAACCATACCGGTTATCGTTATGACCGGAAGTAATTCAAAAGATGTAGAACTTCAATGCCTGGATCTTGGTGCAGTTGATTTTATTCCGAAGCCCTATAACTTTAAACTTGTAATGGGCAGGATCAACAGTGTGATCAAGCTGAGGGAGTCCGTAATGGCACTGACTGCAGTAGAACATGATGAGCTCACCGGAGTTTATACCAGACAGGCGTTTTTCTATCATGCAAAATCTTTTCTGAAAACCAGACCGGGGGAGAGATTTCATCTTGTAATTGCTGACATCAGGGATTTCAAATTGATCAACAGCAGTTACGGGGAGAAAGTAGGAGATGAAATCCTCTGCTATCTGGCAGGAGCTTATACAAAGATGCTGAAGACAGGTCTGGTATCCAGATATGGGAGTGACCAGTTCGTATGTATGACGTGTGATGACTGTGATCTGTCTTTGGAAACAGTGACAAAGATAGAAGAAGAAATCGCAGAGCATGCACCTGTTCCCAATCTTATGGTCAAATATGGAGTTTATCAGGATATTGATAAATCTTTACCTGTTTCTGTAATCTGTGACAGAGGATTTATGGCGATCAGAAGTATCCGCGATAACTATGAGTGTAACATTGCTTATTATACAGAGAAAATGAAACAGAAGCAGATGCAGGACCGTTTGTTGGAGAACAGATTTGAATCTGCGATTAAAAATAAAGAATTTGTGGCATATTTCCAGCCGAAATATGATGTAAAAACAGAGAGGATCACAGGAGCGGAATCACTGGTGCGATGGATCAACCCGGATGGTTCCATGGTAATGCCCGGAGATTTCATCCCGCTATATGAAAAGGACGGACTGATCGTGAAGCTGGATGAATACATATTCCGGTATGTCTGCGAATTTCAGCGTGAACTGATGAAGAAGGGGCAGGAGCTGATTCCGATTTCTGTAAATCTGTCGCGTACAAGCATCCATCATTCCGATATTGTTGAACGTTATATGAAGATTGTAGAGGAGAATGGGATCCCGTTTTCCTGTGTGCCTGTTGAACTGACGGAAACAGCTACTCTGAATAATGTTATGATCAGAGATTTTACAGAGAAACTGGTAAATGCAGGATTTGCACTGCACATGGATGATTTTGGTTCAGGATATTCTTCACTGATCACATTGAGTGAATTACCGTTTAATACACTGAAGATTGATAAGAGTCTGGTTGACTGTATTCACCAGCAGAAGGGAAGAATGGTCGTGCAGCAGGTAATCATCCTGGCACATGGACTTGGCATGAAGGTGGTTGCAGAAGGTGTGGAGACTGCAGATCAGCTTGAACTTCTGAAGGAGATGGAATGTGACAATATTCAAGGATTCTATTATTCCAGACCATTGCCGAAAGCAGAGTTTGTTAAGAAGTCAGAAGAGAATTAGAAAAGAAAACAGAAAAATCATCATAAGGAACTTCCTGATAATATTTATCGGAGTTCTGTATGATGATTTTGTTATGTTATAGGAAATTACTCCGTAATGTTCCTATAACATAACTTTTGCTTTCTGATGAAATCAGATGTTTAACAGGTCACTGTATACTTTCAGTGCTCCGTCAGTGTCATGTGCAAGAACACGTTTTGCAAGGACTTTACCAAGCTGAACACCTTCCTGGTCGAAGCTGTTTAAGTTCCATACAAATCCCTGGAACATGATCTTGTTCTCGAAGTGAGCAAGTAATGCACCCAGAGATGCAGGTGTAAGTTCTTCACCTGTGATGATGCTGGAAGGACGTCCGCCCTTGAAGTTCTTGTTCAGGTTCTCATCTTTTTTACCGCATGCAAATGCTACGATCTGAGCAGCAACGTTTGCACAGAGTTTCTGCTGGCTTGTGCTGTTCTCGATATCTACGTCTACACCAAGCTGGCTCTTCTTAAAGCCGATGAACTGAAGCGGAACGATGTCAGTTCCCTGATGTAATAACTGATAGAAGGAATGCTGTCCGTTTGTACCTGGTTCACCGAAGATAACAGGTCCTGTTACATAGTCTACAGGTTCACCGAAACGGTTTACGGATTTACCATTGGATTCCATATCACACTGCTGTAAGTGTGCAGGGAAACGGCTTAATGCCTGAGAGTATGGGAGAACTGCTGTAGCAGGATATCCCTGTACGTTTCTCTCATAAACACCGATCAGTGCATCCAGCATATCCGGGTTCTCAAGGATTATTTTTGTTTGTAGCAAGCTTGTCCTCGGCAGCAGCTCCATCGAGGATCTGTGCAAATACTTCAGGACCGAAAGCAAGAGAAAGGATCGCACCGCCTACACCGGAAACAGAAGAGTAACGTCCGCCGATATAGTCATCCATAAAGATTGCTGTAAGATAATCTTCGCTCTTTGCCAGAGGTGATGTCTCGCTTGTTACGGCAAGCATATGTTTGGATGGGTTTAATCCTGCTTTAACCAGAGCATTCTTTACGAAGGCTTCATTTGTCAGTGTTTCAAGAGTTGTACCGGATTTGGATACAACGATGAACAGAGCATGAGCAAGGTCTACGGAAGCAAGAACAGCAGCTGCGTCATCAGGATCTACGTTGCTGATAAATTTAGCTTCCATCTTGGATGTGTTGTTTGCTTTAGCCCAATTCTCAAGAGCAATATATAATGCACGAGGACCTAAATCACTTCCACCGATACCGATCTGTACAACAGTTGTGAATTTCTCGCCGTTTTCGTTAGTAATCTCACCTGCGTGAACTTTATTTGCGAAGTCTGCGGCTTTCTTCTGCTGTGCAACGTAGAATTCACGTTTGTTGACACCATCAACTACTACGTCTTCGCCAAGCTGTGTACGTGCAAGGTGATGAAGAACCATACGTTTCTCTCCTGTGTTGATCACAGCACCGTTGTATAATTCCTGGAATTTGTCAATAAGCTCAGCCTCATCTGCCAGTTTTGCAAGTGCATCCAGAACTGTTTCATCAACCTGTTTTGCAGCGTAGTTGTAAGTTAAGCCGGCTGCCATCGGTGTGCTGTATTTCTTTACACGTTCAGCACCTTTCTCGCCTGCCATGGCATCTGCAATATTTACATGACCTTTCAGTTCGGCAAGCTTGCTGTAGGAAGCAAGAGTGTCGAGATTTTTCCATGTTGCCATAATGATATTCCTCCTTTAAGTGACTGCAGCTGTATGGCCACAGTTATTAACTATAATTATACTGAATAATTGTTCTAATTTCAATGCACGAATGTATGGGATTCAGAGATATTTCGGCACTGCTGCGCGAAAATTTTGTGAATATTTCTCTGTCCCGCTTTCGTTACTGTTCACACACCACTGTCCCGCGAGGTGTTTTGGCATGAATATGCCAAAATCCCGAGACATACAAGCCAAAATTCCATTGCCGCAGGCAATCTGGAATGAATTTTGGCTACGTTACTGTGAACGGAGTGAACAGTAACCCGCTTTCCTGACAGCACAACTGTAAGATCAGTATATATTTGCAATAAGACCGGCAAAATGATATTATGTATAAAGTTACAGGCAGACAGTAATTTTACAGGGAGATAATTAAAAATGGAATTTTGGGATATTTATGATGAAAATAAGAAACCGACAGGACGCACAATGAAAAGAAATGACTGGTGTCTGAAGGACGGGGAGTATCACCTGACCGTACTTGGTGTCGTCGGCAGACCAGATGGTACATTCTTGATTACCAAACGTGTGATGACCAAGGCATGGGCTCCCGGCTGGTGGGAAGTATCAGGGGGTGCAGCCCAGGCAGGTGAGGAATCCTGCGAGGCTGTCCTTCGTGAAGTAAAAGAAGAAACAGGACTGGATGTACGAAATGCGGAAGGCGGATATATGTTTACTTATAAGAGAGAGAATCCGGGTGAGGGAGATAACTACTTCGTGGATGTGTACCGTTTTGTCATGGATATTGATGAGAGTGACCTGCACCTGCAGACAGAGGAAACAGACGGATATATGTTTGCCACTGTTGATGAGATCAAAGCCTTTGCAGCAGAAGGGAAATTCCTGCATTATGACAGTATAAAAAAGGCGTTTGAGATGTAATGTATGGGTATAACAGAGTAACAACAGTAATGGAAGCACAAAATAAAAACCATCATACAGGAATGATTTGACCTGTATGGTGGCTTTTTTGGCAATTGCAGAAAGCCTTTTTCAGACACGCTCTAAGATTATTTCATGGCGTTTCTGATTGCAGCCAGCAGTTCGTCATATTCTTCGTATGCCGGGATCTCCGGATAATCTGCCTTGATCTTGTCTGTACTGCGGAAGAGAAATCCTGCCTTGCTTGCCTGGATCATACCCAGGTCATTGTAGGAATCACCGCTTGCAATGGTATCGAATCCGATAGACTGTAAAGCTTTTACAGTAGTTAACTTGGATTGTTCCACTCTCATCTTAAAGCCTGTGATCTCACCGTTGTCTGCAACTTCAAGAGTGTTGCAGAATAAGGTAGGTCGGCCAAGCTTCTCCATGAGCGGTGCTGCAAACTGTGTGAAAGTATCGCTGATCAGAATTACCTGAGAGAAAGAACGAAGTTCATCCAGGAATTCCTTTGCGCCTGGAAGCGGATCAATCTTTGCAATCACATCCTGGATCTCTTTCAGTCCAAGACCATGCTCTTTCAGAATACCAAGTCTCCAGTTCATCAGCTTATCATAGTCCGGTTCATCACGTGTGGTTTTCTTCAGCTCCGGGATTCCGCTTGCTTCTGCAAATGCGATCCAGATTTCAGGTACCAGTACGCCCTCTACGTCAAGACATGTAATATACATAATAGAAATCCTCCTTTGTGTAAAACCTCTTTATTTTTGAAAATCCTTTAATGCTTTATTTAGTGAAATCATTCTAACATATTCTGAGAGTCCTTGCAAATTTAATTTTTGGTTACTGTTCACTGGTAATATCCCGCGAGGTGTTTTTTGTGAGCGAAGGTCACCTACAGAACCTGCCACTGGCAGCTTCTTACGGATGCTTGGCAACAGAAAACCCGAGATATACCGCGCGAATTTATGCGATTAGCATAAATTAAGTTTGCGAAGCAAACGATACTCCTTGGGCATTGCACAAGGAGGTTCATATTTCCTGCATCGCGAAGCGTGTTACTGAGAACGGAGTGAACAGTAACAATTTTTGAGTAGTTCAAAAGGAGAAATAAAAACGAGTATTGACATAAAAAAACTAAAGCCATATAATAGTTAGGCAGCTAATGGATAGCAACCTAACTATTATATGGCTTTGCAATAGTATGGGTACTGATTTTAGGAGGTGCGGCGAGATAGACGAGGAAATGAAACAGAAGCTGAATGAGATGCATGTAGGCAGGCTGATACATATTTTATCCCATACAATGAAACGGCATAATCCGGCAGAGGTGATGGAGAATGATGATCTGACGACCATGCAGAAGCATGTGCTGAAATTTATCCTTCTGGAAACCATGCACAGAGATCTCTATCAGAAAGATATTGAAGAGGAATTCCAGATCAGGAAACCTACAGTGACAGGGATCCTGAAGCTGATGGAGAAGAACGGTTACATTTACAGAGAGAGTGCGAAACAGGATGCACGCCTGAAACAGATCATTCCCACAGAGAAAGCAGAGAAGATCCGTCCTGCAATCTTAAAGAGTATTGAAGAAGGCGAAGCCAAAATGCTACGGGGAATTCCGAAGGAGGATGTGGAACTGTGCAAACAGGTTCTCTGGCAGATGTATGAAAACCGGAAAAAATCCTGCGATAGCAGGAATGATTTTTAACATACATAACGAGACATAAGGAGGACATTGACGAAGATGAATAAAAAACTTTTACGTTCAGTCCGGGAATACAAGAAGCAGTCTGTACTGGCTCCGGTCCTTGTAATCCTGGAAGTACTGATGGAAGTTCTGATTCCTCTGGAGATGGCGAAGATTATCGACGTAGGTATTGCAAACGGAGATATGAGCTATATCATCCAGCGTGGAGTCATCCTTGTTGCAATGGCAATGCTTTCCCTGTTCTTCGGCGTACAGGCCGGAAATATGGCGGCAGTTGCAGCAGCAGGATATGCGAAGAATTTACGACACGATATTTTTTATAAGGTGCAGGATTTTTCCTTTAAAAATATCGACCACTTTTCAACATCAGGTCTGGTCACACGACTGACCACTGATATCACAAATGTACAGCAGGCATACATGATGAGTATCCGCCTTCTTGCCAGGGCACCGTTTATGATCATCCTGTCATGGATTATGACACTGACGATCAACAAACCGATCGCAATGCTTTTCCTGATAGTTGTTCCTGTCCTTGGCGGTACACTGATCTTTATTGCGAAAAAGGCACATCCGCATTTCATCAAGGTCTTTGATGAATATGACAACCTGAACAATTCCGTTCAGGAGAATGTAAATGCCTCACGTGTAGTTAAGGCTTTCGTAAGAGAGGACTATGAGATTGAGAAATTCCATGGAATTTCCAGATATGTTTATAATCTGTTTACTAAAGCAGAGAAAATCGTTGCATGGAACTCACCGGTTATGATGTTTGCCATGTATACTGTAATCATTATCATTGTTGCAATTGGCGGAAGAGGAATTGTTCTCGGTGGCATGGAAACCGGTGAGCTGACAAGTATCATTGTCTACGCACTTCAGATTCTCATGTCCCTGAACATGGTAACTTTCGTGTTTGTTATGATCATGATAGCAGAAGCATCCACAGACCGTATTGTAGAGGTTCTGGATGAAGTTCCTGAGATGCAGGATAAAGCTGATGCAGTAAAGAATGTGGCAGATGGTTCCATTGACTTTAATCATGTAGATTTCAGCTATGCAGGAGAGGGAGGAAATCTTTCCCTGAAGGATGTAAATCTTCATATTAAATCCGGTCAGACAGTAGGTATCATCGGCGGAACCGGAAGTGCAAAGTCTACCCTGGTGCAGCTGATCCCCAGACTCTATGATGTCACAAAGGGTAATGTCCAGGTGGGAGGCGTGGATGTACGCAACTACAATCTGGAAGTACTTCGTGACCAGGTTTCCATGGTACTTCAAAAAAATGTGCTGTTCTCAGGAAGCATCTATGACAATATTCGCTGGGGTGATGAACATGCCAGTGAGGAAGAAGTTCGGAGGGTCTGTAAGCTGGCCCAGGCAGATGGATTCGTCAGTGAGTTCCCGGATGGTTACGATACAATGATCGTTCAGGGCGGTAACAACGTATCCGGCGGTCAGAAGCAGCGTCTGTGTATTGCAAGGGCTCTTCTCAAGAAACCGAAGATCCTGATCCTGGATGACTCTACCAGTGCAGTAGATACAAGAACAGATGCCCTGATACGTAAGGCTTTCCGCGAGGAGATCCCGAACACAACAAAGATTATTATCGCACAGCGAGTTTCTTCTATTGAAGATGCAGATCAGATCATCGTACTGGATGACGGTAAGATCGCAGGTGTGGGTACTTCAGAAGAACTGCTGAAGACAAATGATATTTACAGAGAAGTATATGAATCACAGGTCAAAGGAGGCGGAGACGATGAATAAGAAGAAAAAATTAGATCAGAACACCATCCAAACTGCCAAAAGACTTCTGAAATATATGACAGGAACCCATAAGATACAGTTTATCATCGTATTTATCTGCATCTTTATCAGTTCCGCAGCAAGTATTGCAGTATCCCTGTCCCTGAAATTTCTGCTGGATGACTTTATCATCCCGCTGATCGGACAGACAGATCCGAACTTTGCAGAACTCTATAAGGCACTTGCAGTCCTTGGCTGTATTTTTGCACTTGGTGTGATTGCCACATTTATTTATACCCGAATGATGGTTTATATCGGTCAGGGTGTGCTTAAAAGTGTCCGTGATGATATGTTCGAGCATATGCAGACTCTTCCTATCCGCTATTTCGACCAGAATACAAACGGATCTGTCATGAGCCTCTATACCAACGATACAGATACCCTGCGACAGATGATCAGCCAGGCGATCCCGCAGGCGCTGATGGCGCTGTTTACGATCGTGGTTACCTTTATTTCCATGTTATTGTTAAGTCCGCTGCTTACAATTCTGGCAGTTGTGATTATTTTTATTATGCTGAAGGTTACCAGTAAGATTGGTTCCAACAGTGGCAAATATTTCATCCGTCAGCAGGTATCTCTGGCAGATGTGACCGGTTTCGTGGAAGAACGAATGAATGGTCAGCGTGTGGTAAAAGTTTTCAACCACGAAGATAAATCAAAAGAAGAATTCGACAAACTCAACGAAGCACTCTTCGAGAGTTCTGCAAACGCCAATAAATACGGAAACATGATGGGACCTGTGATCGGTAACATCGGTAACCTGCAGTTCGTACTGACAGCAGTACTTGGGGGACTTCTCTCTGTAACAGGTGTGGGCGGCATCACCCTCGGTGTTATGGCTTCCTATTTACAGTTCACCAAGAGCTTTACCCAGCCATTCATGCAGGTGGCACAGCAGTTTAATGCCATTGTTATGGCACTTGCAGGTGCAGAACGTATCTTCAGGCTCATTGACGAGAAGCCGGAAGAGGATGAAGGTTACGTAGAACTTGTTAATGCAAGAAAGGATGCCAACGGCAATATCACAGAATGCAAAGAGAGAACGGGCATGTGGGCATGGAAACATCCACATTCTGCAGATGGTTCCGTTACTTATACAGAACTGACAGGAGATGTCCGATTCGAAGATGTTACATTCGGATATAACCCGGACAAAGTTATTCTGAAAGACATCAGCCTCTTCGCCAAGCCGGGACAGAAACTTGCTTTCGTAGGTTCCACAGGTGCAGGAAAGACAACGATCACAAATCTGATCAACCGTTTCTATGATATTCAGGAAGGTAAAATCCGTTACGATGGAATCAACATTACCAAGATTAAGAAGGATGACCTGAGACGTTCTCTGGGAATCGTACTTCAGGATACTCACCTGTTTACAGGAACTATTAAAGAAAACATCCGCTACGGTAAACTGGATGCTACAGATGAGGAAGTATACGAGGCAGCAAGACTGGCTCATGCAGACCAGTTTATCAAAATGCTTCCAAAAGGATATGATACCATGTTAAGCGGAGACGGTGAGGAACTGTCCCAGGGACAGCGCCAGCTTCTCTCCATTGCAAGAGCAGCAGTAGCCAATCCGCCTGTACTGATCCTGGATGAAGCAACCTCAAGTATTGATACCCGTACAGAGAGTATTGTACAAAAAGGTATGGATAACCTGATGAAAGGCCGTACTGTATTTGTGATCGCCCATCGACTTTCAACCATCAGAAACAGCGATGCCATCATCGTACTGGATCATGGAAAGATCATTGAAAGAGGCGACCATGAAGACCTCATTAAGTTAAAAGGAACTTATTATCAGCTTTATACTGGTAAGCTGGAATTGTCATAAGGAACTATCAGAAAGACTGCAATTATTTCAGAACATGAATAATTGTGGTCTTTCTTTGCGGGCGTTGCGTTTTCTGCGTTATAATGCTATGATCGTACAGGTATGTGGATCACAGATGATGAAGTTCCGGTTTACGGATAAAAAAGAAAAATTATGCAGCAGCAAGGGAGAGATATACGATGGTAAAGATAGATCTGATCACTGGTTTTCTTGGTTCAGGGAAGACGACGTTTATCAGGAAGTATGCGCAGTATCTGATGGATGCTGGTAATAATATTGGAATTCTGGAGAATGATTACGGGGCTGTGAATGTGGATATGATGTTGCTTCAGGATCTGATGGGAGAGAACTGTGAGCTGGAGATGATCTCAGGAGGGTGTGATAAGGACTGCCACAGGAGGAGATTTAAGACGAAACTGATTGCTATGGGTATGTGCGGTTATGACCGTGTGATCGTGGAGCCGTCTGGGATTTTTGATGTGGATGAGTTCTTTGATATTCTTCATGAGGAGCCGTTAAATCGTTGGTATCAGATTGGGAATGTGATTGCAATTGTGGATTCTAAGCTGGAGCGTGATCTGTCAGAGGAGGCGGATTTCATTCTGGCTTCTGAGGTGGCAGATGCCGGATGCATTGTGATGAGCAAGAGCCAGGACGCATCACCCGAGGACATCCAGGGTACGATTGAGCATGTGAATCAGGCATTGGAGAAGGTTCATTGCAGCAGGAGATTTCATTGTGAAATGAATGGTGTGGATACTGCTAATGTTATCCACAAGAATTGGGATGAGATGTCGAAAGAGGACTTTGACCGGATTGCATCCTGTGGATATGTGATGGCAAGCTACAGGAAACCGGAGTTTGAGGCAGAGGGTGCCTTTACTTCTCTGTACTTTATGAATGTGAAGATGACTGAGAAGGAGCTGCGGGAAGCAGCTGAGAAGATTCTGTCTGATCCTGAATGTGGGCGTGTGTTCCGAATGAAGGGATTTATGAGAGTAGACAGTGACAGCGAAGACGGTTCTGGACTATCTGCATGGGCAGAGTGCGATAGACGGCAGTGGATTGAATTAAATGCTACGAAGAATGAAATTACAATCCGACCGCTTCATGTAGGACAGGAGGTCCTGATCGTGATTGGAGAAGAACTGCATGAGGAGAAAATTAAATCCTATCTGAAAATCTGAGATTTGAACGCAGGTCGCGAAGCGGATTGCGAATGTCTGCTTTACTTTATAAAAAAGGGCACTTGAAAAATCAGGTGCCCCATTGTATAATCTACTTAGAAGATGACCGGAAGCGTGTTCCGGTTGCCCTCGGTATAATTAATGAGTAAAGAAATTAAGCATCCAACTTTGGGCGGTGGGATGCTTATTTCTTTTTATGTTGATCTATGTAAGTCAATGCCGTAAAAATTACTAACAATAAAGTAAGGACTTCCATTGTGTTCATCGGGCATCACCCTCCTTTCGTGAAACTGGAGGGCAGGGGTCGAAATTTCGCATCCAGGTCTGTTCAATTATACTTGTTCAGTATAACGTGAAAAATAGAAGATATCAAGTACTTTACGTTCTATATTATTAAAAACAAAACAGGGTATGAAGTTCATCGTAATCTGATGAAACTTCATACCCTGTTCATTTATTTTTATGGAGTTTTGTAACCGTAAGGATTATTTGGTAAACAGATCAACCAGATCCTGGCCGTCTTCGTAGCCCTGGCTCTTCAGCTCATTTACGAACCATTCGTCTACGCCGTCTACAGCTTCTTTAAAGGAATCGATATCCATATCTGCTTTCTCTGTGAAGGTTACGCCGTTTTTGGATTCCCAGCGTTCTTTGATCTCATTGTCGCTGGAACGGTTGATGTAACGTTCATACTCAACTGCCTTCTGGCCACATTCGTCAACAACTGCCTGCTGTTCTGGTGTGAGGCCGTCATAGATATCCTGATTGATGCAGAAGAACAGACAGTCATAAATCGCATCCCACATGGAGCAGTAAGGCTGAACCTCCTGAACGCTTGCTGCGTCGATAGCAGGAAGTGGATTTTCCTCACCTTCAACCGTGTTCTGCTGAAGTGCTGTGTAAGTCTCTGACCAGTTCATGTTGGTGGCATCAGCACCCCATCTCTTGTAGCATTCCATCAGAAGGTTGGAACCTGCTACACGAACCTTCAGGTTCTTCATATCATCTACAGATTTGATTTCATGTTTGCTATTTGTGATCTCGCGGAAACCGTTTTCTGCGATACCCATGCAGTGGAGTCCGTATTCGCCAAGGATTTCTTTCAGTTTTTCACCAGCTTCGCCATCGAATTTCGCATCTGCATCGTCGTAAGAATCATAGACGAATGGAAGAGAAACAACGTTGAAACGTGGATCAAATGCAGAGTAGATCAGGTTGGAGTGCATGGAAATCTGAACCGGGTCACCATTCATCAGAGCCTGAATACCTTCGGACTGGTTGCCGTTTGTAAGCTGGTCAGCTGCATAAATATTGACTTTAACCTTTCCGCCTGTAGCTTTTTCCATCAGTTCACCGAACTTACGTCCGCCGTCAGCCCAGGTACTTGTCTCAGTAGTGGAGCAAGCGAAGTTCCAGGTTGTTTCCGGCCAGTCCAGATCACTGTAATCTTCCACTGTATTGAAGGAATCCTTTGTGAAAAGGTCAACCAGATCCTGGGCATCGTCATAGCCCTGGCTCTTCAGTTCGTTTACAAACCAGTCATCGATACCGTCAACTGCTTTTTTGAAGGAGTCGATGTCCATGTCTTCTTTCTCTGTGATTGTTACACCGTTCTGGCTTGCCCAGCGTTCTTTGATCTCGTCATCTCCGGAGCGGTTGATGTAACGCTCATATTCAACTGCTTTCTGTCCTGCCTCGTCAACAACTTCCTGCTGTTGTGGTGTGAGACTGTTGTAGATGTCTTCGTTGATACAGAAGAACAGGCAATCATAAATTGCATCCCACATAGAGCAGTAAGGCTGAACCTCCTGAACACTTGCAGCGTCGATAGCGGGAAGCGGATTCTCCTGACCTTCTACTGTGTTCTGCTGAAGTGCTGTGTAAGTTTCAGACCAGTTCATGTTTGTGGCATCAGCGCCCCATCTCTTGTAGCATTCCATCAGAAGGTTGGAGCCTGCTACACGAACCTTCAGGTTCTTCATATCGTCTACAGATTTAATCTCATGTTTGCTGTTTGTGATTTCGCGGAAACCGTTCTCTGCAATACCCATGCAGTGGAGTCCGTACTCACTGAGGATTTCTTTCAGCTTTGCACCTGCTTCGCCATCGAATTTCGCATCTGCATCGTCGTAAGAATCATAGACGAACGGAAGAGAAACAACGTTGAAACGTGGATCAAATGCAGAGTAGATCAGGTTGGAGTGCATGGAGATCTGAACCGGGTCCCCATTCATCAGAGCCTGAATACCTTCGGACTGGTTGCCGTTTGTAAGCTGGTCAGCAGCGTAAATGTTGACTTTGACTTTGCCGCCTGTAGCTTTTTCCATCAGTTCACCGAACTTACGTCCGCCATCAGCCCAGGTACTTGTCTCAGTAGTGGAGCATGCGAAGTTCCAGGTCATTTCCGGCCAGTCAAGGTCGCTGTAATCTGCGATTGTGTCAAAGGAGTTATTGCCGTCTCCTGCGTCCTTGGAAGCTGTGTCAGAGGAAGCGGAGGACTGATCACCTGTGTAGGAGCCTTCTTTTGCAAGAGCTTTCGGAAGGAAAGTGGAGGTGATCGGGATGTATGTAACGATCAGAAGAACTGCAACGCAGGCTGCGATCATTGGCACAACTGCCCTTGAGATCTCCTGCAGAGTAACTTCCAGACCTTTTTTGATCTTGATGCTGATTGCTACGAAAAGGTTTACACCTACAGGAGGAGTTACCTGTCCGATTGCAAGGTTTACAGTTGCCATAACACCGAATGCTACTATATCGTATCCAAGAGCCTTACATACAGGAAGCATGATCGGGATGAAGATGTACATAGCGGAGTTTGCATCGATGAAGCATCCTGCGATCAGGAAGATGATATTTACGATCAGCAGGAAGGTAAACTGATTGTGTGCGATGCTTCCAAGTAAATTGGAGGCTGCATCTGCAATACCGAATTTGGTACATACAAAGGAGAACAGAGAGGCACTTGCTACGATGAGCATAATACCGCCGGTTGTCTTTGCTGAGTCTACCAGAATGTCAAACATATCGCGGATGGAAACTTCGCGGTAGATGACCATACCTACGAAGAGACCGTATACAACGGATACGGCTGCTGCTTCTGTTGGTGTGAAGATACCGCCGTAGATACCGCCCAGAATGATGACCGGCATCAGGAATCCCCAGAAAGCATCTTTGAAAGCGTCCCAGCGTTCTTTGCCGGAGGCTTTTTCCCTGGATGGTTTGATATTGTGTTTCTTTGCTTCCAGCATTACTACGATTATCAGTGCCACGCCCATTAGAAGACCTGGTACGATACCTGCCATGAACATGTCTGCGATGGATGTGCCTGTGATGGAGGCATATACAACGAAGGCGATACTTGGCGGGATGACAATGGCAATGGAGCTTGAGGTTGCCATCAGTGCTGTGGAGAATGGTGCGGAGAAACCGCCCTGTTCTACCATTGCAGGGATCAGTACGGCGCCAAGGGCTGCAACAGTTGCAGGGCCGGAACCGGAGATGGCGCCGAAGAAGCAGGCTACGATAACACATACGATGGCGATACCGCCTTTTTTGTGGCCTACGCAGGTATCAACGAATTTGATCAGTCGTTTGGAGATACCGGCTTTTGCCATGATGTTTCCTGACAGTACGAAGAATGGGATTGCCAGGAGCAGGAATTTGCTGATTCCTGAGTACATGTTGGTTGCTACGATCGTCAGGGATGTACCGGAGTAGAGGATTGCGCATACGGAGGAAAGTCCGAGGCAGATTCCGATGGGTACACCCAGGATCAGGAATATGAAGAAGGAGATAAATAAGATTGCACTGATCATTTATTTGGCCTCCTTTTTGTCTGTTGTGATTGTGTTCATGTTACTTTTTGTGCTGTTGTCGGTATTTTTGGCACTGTCGGTTTTGCAGCAGAAGTCCAGACAGAATTCAATGAAGTGAAGGATCATGCATCCTGCACCGATGGGTACGAAGGACCAGAAGATCCATTCAGGCCAGTTTAATACGAAGGTTCTTTTTCCATTCTGAAGCTGAGTGATTACCTTGTCCATTCCGTATTTGAAAAGGATGACGCTGAAGATGATGCTCAGGACTGTGATCAGGATCACAGATGGTTTCTTCAGTTTTTTTGGAAGACGGTCTGTGACCAGTGTCAGGCTGACCAGTTCTCCTTCGCGGCAGGCAAGTGCGGCTGCCAGCAGGGTGATGAGTACGAATACCGCTACTACAAGTTCTTCTGTGAAGGACCAGGAACGGTGGATGACTTTACGGGAAAATACGTTTCCCACAGTCAGCACCAGGATCAGCAGTGTGGAGATCACAAGGACGATCTTTTCTACTGCAGCCAGTGCGTTCATGATTTTTTTGTAGATTTTCATGCTCTCTACTCCTCTCAAAAAATTTGCTGCTGTTTTTCGGAATTTGGAGCAGATTCAAGGCAGATGGAATGTAATGGTTATAATATGTAATTAGTTACATTTTTCATCTGTGGTGAATTCTGTTGTCTGCGAAAAACAGAAGTAGTGTTTCGGTTTCAGATCGACAGCCTGGAAAAGAAAGTATGTCTCGTGTGTAAGGGCTTTTTTATGTTATAGGAATATTATGGAGTAATTTCCTATAACATAAAAAAAGTCCGCCCCACGCAGGGACGGACATATGATATTCCGTAACCACCCTGTTTCACCTTTGAAACAAGTACGATTCTGCAACGTACCGATATACGCGGCTCCTGTAACGGGGGGCGGCCGGGGAAGCTTACTGTGAATACGACAATATCTGTGATGGCTGTATTCAAGGGTTCGGCTTTCCTCCTCGGGGATGATATTCGAAACAGGTCTGTCACTGCATTTCACCGGACTGCAGTTCTCTGAGGACAGGGGGGACTGTTTTTACTGGTTCCCTTCGTTGAATTTATGCGTTATAGGTTTAGCTGTTTAAAAAGCTAAAGCAATTTTAACGCTGTTTGTTTTGAAAGTCAAGAGGTTTTTGTAAGTATTTGGGGGAAGTTTGTTGGTGTGGGGCGTACACAGACAATAAGGGACGCGCGAAGCAGCATCTCTCTGCAGGTTCAGTTCCGGGGGCTAAGTAACTCTAAGGTGGGGGAAATCCGCTAAAAGCATGAAGAAAAATGCAAAACTCGCTCCGTCGCAGACTCCGCTCAGACAGGTTGCTATTTTTTTTCATAACGCGGATTTCCCCCACCTAAGAGTTACTAAGCCCCCTCCAAATTCACCTGCAGAGAGATGCTGCTTCGCGCTGGCTATTGGCTGTGTAAGAGAAAATGGATGAGGTGGTGGGAGCGGAGGGGTCAAGTGAAAAGAATCAGTTGTTACTCTTGACAATCGAATGATTTTCTGCGTATATTGTAAAAAATAAAATATTAAATATTGGATAAGTAAAATAATGAGTAAAAGCTACAAAGATGAGCAGAAAGAGGTAAAGATCATGGATTTAAAGAATTATTCAACAGGGGTACAGCATATCGGGATTCCGACAAATGACATTGATAAAACTGTGGAGTTTTATCATAAACTTGGTTTTGAGACTGCATTTGAGACCGTAAATGAGGAAGCGAATGAGAAGGTTGTGTTTCTGAAACTGGGAACTCTGGTAGTGGAGACTTATGAGAATCATGCGGCGAAGATGGAGCATGGGGCGATTGATCATGTTGCGCTTGATGTGAGAGACATTGAGGAGATTTTCCAGTATATTAATGAAGCTGGTTTAAACTCCACACAGGATACCATTCATTTCCTGCCATTCTGGGAAAATGGTGTGAAGTTTTTTACCATTGAGGGTCCGAACAAGGAGAAAGTGGAATTCAGTCAGTATCTGTAAAACAGAAAAAGTTACGGAATATACCTACATAATAAAATTCCGAACATAATAAAATGAAGCAGTAAAGCCGATACATTGACTGGAAACAGTGTGTCGGCTTTTTCACTGTCCGAAATAGACTGTAGCAGTAAAAACCGGGAAAAATAAAGGAATATTAAAGGGAAGAGAAAGATGAAATATTTAAAGAAGTGGTATATTAATCTGTCAATACAGAGAAAAATTCTGTATTGTACGTTAGGGGTAGCATTGGTTGTTCTGTTGGCTGCCAGTGTTTCGCAGTATATGTCTGCATCTTCAATTGTGACAGAACAGACAAGGAAGCAGTCTGCGGGAGTGGTGAACGAGTTGTCGGTGAATTTGGATCATTATTTTGATATGGTGAGGAATTCATTTGAGTATATTGCAAATAACAGTACAGTTCAGGAGGAATTGGAGTCTGATGAACCATATAAATCGGATGGCACAGAGCTGTATTCCTATTATTCAAGATCAGGGCAGATCAGAAGGCTGCTTTTGCAGGGATATACAAGTATTTATATGAAGGATATCCAGCTGTATGGTTATAACGGAGCAAATCATCTGCTGGCAAATAATCGTGAGATTCATGAAAAGACCGCTCAGATATCCTGTGAACTGGCGGAGCAGGCAAAAGGACGCTGTATTTATTATAATGCTTCTGAGGAAGGCCTGATGTATATGGCAAAGCAGATCAAAGATTCTCTGACTATGAAGCCAGTGGGAATATTGAGAGCATCTATTAAGCTGAGCTATCTGAAAAAAATGACGATCACAGCCAGAGATTCTTTGGCTGCACATATTTTTCTTCTGGACAATGACAAAAATGTTCTGATAGAGAGTGCAGAGAATGATGCGACAATCAGTGACAGAAGCTGGATAGAAAAAATATCAGGCAACACAGGAGAATTTCTGTTTACTGCAGATGGACAGGGTTATGACTGTGTATATCAGAGAAGTTCTGACACAGGACTTACAGTTGTAGGAATGATTCCTATGAGTTTCTTGCAGAAAACAGCCAGAGGATTACAGAAAACGACAATCATGCTTATTCTGGCAAGTTTGATGTTGTGTATTTTTCTTGCTAATATTCTGGCAAAGGGAATCGCTGGTCCGATCAAGCGTACAAGTAAAGCAATGCAGCAGTTTGCGGAGGGTGACTTTTCTGTCCGTCTTCCGGAAGGAAGAAGGGATGAGATTGGAACCATGAATTCTGTTTTCAACCAGACGATAGAGAAAATAGAGCAGCTGATAAAACAGGTTGTGGAGATGGAAACAGTTAACAAAGATATTGAATTCCAGGCTTTGCAGGCACAGATCAATCCGCATTTTCTTTATAATGTACTGGATACGATCAACTGGATGGCGCGAAAGAAGGGCGAGGATAATATTTGTCATATGGTTACTTCTATCAGCAGTCTGATGCGTGCAAGTATCAGTAATAAAAGAAGTATGGTTTATATTCGTGAGGAAATAAAATATGTACAGGATTATCTTTACATACAGGAAACCAGATATGGAGATAAATTTACATCTTATATTGAAGTGGATGAGAGATTAAATGAATTAGAGATTCCGAAGATGACTATTCAGACACTGGTGGAAAATGCGGTAGTTCATGGTGTGGAAAATGCGACATGGGACTGTTTCCTTTATGTTTCAGGAGAAATTACAGATGGAATGGCAGTATTTACAGTAAAGGATGATGGAGTTGGAATGTCACAGGAGCAGTTGGAGAAACTGATGGGGACAGAGGAAGAGCCAGATCATGAAGCAGAGCGGACACATACTCATCTGGGAGTGTATGCGGTGAGAAAGAGACTGGATTATGTATATCAGAATAAGGCAAGGATGAGCATTACATCAGAACCGGGGAAGGGAACACAGGTAATACTGGAAATCCCGATGAACGGTAATGTCGGAGTTACTTACAGGAAATACGATGAAACTGTAAATGAAAATAACAAAAAAAGGGGAGACGAGAGATAATGGAATTGCAGGTAATGATATTAGATGATGAATATATTATTCTGGATGGTTTATGTTCGTTTCCATGGAGCGATTATGGATACCGTATATCCGCAACTGCAAGGAACGGATTGGAAGGGCTGGAGAAACTGGAGCAGGCGAAACCGGATCTGATCCTTACAGATGTGAAGATGCCGGGAATGGATGGACTGGATTTTGCAGAAAAAGCACATGAGATTTATCCCAATGCGGTTATAGTGATACTGACAGGATATGACAGTTTTGCCTACGCTCAGAAAGCAATCAGCATTGGTGTGGAAGAATATCTTCTCAAACCGGTGGACTATGATGAGTTAAAGGCAATGGCTGCCCGGATTGCAGGGGAAATTCATGCAAGGAAGGAAAAACAGCAGGAAATCCGGGATCTGAAGAAATATTTCAACAGGTCAGTTCCGCAGCTGAGATCCAAATTTGCGGGAAATCTTCTGTATGGAAGAATCCAGGGAAAAGGAGTTGTAAAAGAGCAGGCAGAATCTCTGAATCTGACAATAGAGAAATATATTGTGTGTGTAGGGCGAAAAGTTGTTGGAGAAAATAAAATCCATACAGGAGATAAATGGATAGAGGAATTTGCATGCATCAATATTTTTGAGGAAATTTTTAATGATTTTGGAATTCATGTTTTGAGCGATTATAATACAGCAACTGCAGAATATAATTTTATTCTTTTGTTTGAAAAGGAAGAAGAAAACGCAGTATGTATGGAAAAAGCATTGCAGGCATGCAGTAAGATACAGGTAGAAGTAGAACGGTATCTGAAAGCACATATGAATTTTGGATTGAGCGATGTAGAAGTGGACGAATATCAGGCAAATGCACAGTACCGTAAGGCACAGACAGCATGCAGGCAATGTGTTTATCTGGGTACGAATATCATACTCAGATACGAAGATCTGCAATATAAAAAACAGACAGACTTTGTGATTACTTCCGGTGAAAAAACACATTTTATGATGACTTTGTTTCAGGACAGTTTTGAGAAAGCGGAGGATGAACTTCATCAGATATTTCGAAACGCACCGGAAGATGTATCTCCGGTGAAATTTGCAGCAATGGATTTACTTTTGGGATGTATGAAATTTCCATATATCTGTGCAGTTGACAGTGAAATTCATAATAAAAACTGGAATCTTTCTGTGCTTCAGGATGGAATAAAAAGAATCTGTCAGTGCGAGAACACAGAAGAGGTGTTGAATTGTCTGCTGAATCTGTTTGGAACGCTGATTAAACAGAATACAGAAGGAACTGATGAACGGAACCGGAAACTGGTTCAGAGTGTTCTTTCTTACATTGAGAAGAATTATTCAGGAGATTTATCTATGGATGATCTGACTGAGAAATTCCATGTAAGCAGAACCTATATCAGCCGCCTTCTTAAGAAATATGCCGGAAAGAGTTTTCTGGAATATCTGACAGATGTCCGGTTCCAACAGGTGGAGAAACTGATTGCAGATAATAAATATAAACAATATGAAATCGCAGAAATGGTAGGATACAAAGACTTTGGATATTACATAAAAGTATTCAAAAAGCGTTACGGTATTACACCCAATGAATTCAGGAAATATATATAAACAGCGAGGTTAACTGTATCAGGTAAGTCATTTAATCGAATCAGGCAAGTAGCGAGGCGGATGATTTTATCTGCCTGACGATAGAACAGGAGATTTGTGCACAGTATAAAATTTGTGCACAAATCTCCTATTTTTACTTTTATTTCCAATTGTTTATAAAAGGCAAAAAGACTAAAATAAAATCATCAAGAACGAGGAAACACAAATTAAAAGGAGGAAACAAGTAAATGAGGAAAATGAAAAAAGTGTTATCACTTGCCATGACGGCAGCTATGACAGCCAGTCTTCTGACAGGCATGGGAGCAGTTACAGCTTCTGCGAAGAAATCGGACGATGGAAAAAGAACGAAGATTACTGCTTTATTAAAAGGTACAGAGTCTACAGAACAGTATAAGACATTTGATTATCTTCTTAAAAATTTCTGTGATGAAAAAGGTCTGGATTATGAAATTGAACTTGTAAACGATATGCAGGATTATTTTACAAAACTCCAGATGTATATTAACAGTGATACACTTCCGGATATTTTTGGATGCCCGAACGGAACACTTTCTAAAGCATGCAAAGATATTGATGCACTGGTTAATGTGGGAGATGAACTTGAAAGAAACGGATATGATGAGAAATTAAATGGTGCGATCAGAGATTTCCTTACAGATGCAGACGACGGAAATATGTATCTCTTCCCACAGGGATTGTACTGTGAGTATTTTATGTACAGAAAAGATATCTTTGAAAAAGCAGGAATCAAAGATGCTCCGACAACATGGGAAGAATTTGAAGAAGATTGCCAGAAAATTGCAGATCAGGGCGAGATTCCGGTTATTGTGGGAGGTTCTGATGCATGGCAGCTGATGAGATATCTTTCTTTCTCACCATGGAGAGTAACTGGTTCTGAATTTATTCAGGGTTATCAGGCTGGAACAGATTCTTTCAGTGACAATGAGTCTGCAAAATATGCAGTAAATCTTCTTTCTGATCTTGGAACAAAAGGTTATTTTGAACCAGGATTTGCAAGTGTAGATTTTACCTCTGCATGTAACTTATTCTTTGGTGGTTCCGGTGCAATCTTCTATACAGGCTCCGGACAGATCAGCCTTGCAGAAGAAATGTATGACAATGGTGAACTTGGATTCTTCCCTGTGCCGGATACAGAAGGAATGGACAATATGTCTACTAACATACCGGTTCATGCAGGTTTTGCGGAAGGATTTAATAAGGCAACATATGATGATACAATGCAGGAATTCTTCGATTATATGTGCGAAAATTTTACAGATGCATGCTACAATCAGGCACAGGTTTTCTCACCGTTTAATGAAGAACTTCCGGAAGGACTGCCACAGCTTTACTATGATACACAGCCAATGTTTGAAGATGCAGAAACAGCATGGACTTCCTGGGATGATAAGATTGATTCTGATGTTATGACTAAGATCGTAGATGAGCAGCAGCAGCTTGCTCAGGGAATCATAAAACCGGATGAATTTATTAAGACCTGTGATTCTCTGGTAAAGAAATAAAAAAATTTAAGCAGTAGTCTGGAGACTGGCAAAATTTTTGTCAGTCTCTTTGAAAGAAAAGACATAAAACAATTTGATTTTCGGAAAGGAGGGAGCCTCGTGCAGAAAGCATTTGGAAAAAAATCAGTAATTTTCTTATTTATTTTTCCGGCATTTCTTATCTATACGGCATTTGTAATCGTGTCCATTGTATGGGCCGGATATTACAGCTTCTTTGACTGGAGCGGTGTTGGTGAAAAGGTATTTGTAGGCTTCAAAAATTACATTGAACTTCTTACACAGGATGATGTTTTCAGATCTACTGTATGGCATACACTGATTTATACAGTGATCAATGTTGCAATTCAGGTATTTGGAGGGTTATTATTTGCGATTCTCCTCAGTCGTATTAAAAAAGGAGAGTTGCTTTACAGACTTTGTATTATATTCCGGTAGTTATCTCTTCTGTAGCGATTTGCCAGATTTTTACAAAGTTATTATCAGTAACTCCAACCGGTATTGTGAATCAGGTATTATCATTCATCGATCCATCTCTGAAACTGATGGAGTGGATTTCCAATCCTCAGATTTCACTGTATGTAACAGCTTTTGTAGAAGCATATAAATACCTGGGACTGTATATGGTTATCTTTTATGCAGCACTGATCGGTGTTCCGGATGAACTGGGAGAAGCAGCACTGATCGATGGAGCATCAACATGGCAGGAATATCTTTATGTAAGAATTCCTTATATTAAACCGGTTATCATTGCAAACTGTCTGCTGGTACTGAATGGTTCCCTGAGATCTTTCGAGTTCTCTTATCTGTTAACACATGGAGGACCGGGAAATGCTTCTGAACTTATGACAACTTATATGTATAAACAGGCGTTCAGCAGTATGAAATATGGTTACGGAAGTTCTGTAGCGATCATGATCGTAATCATCTGTATGGTAGTTGGAATGTTATTCCGTAAATTCACAGGAGGAGGGGATGACGAATGAAAAAGAAAAAACCAACCATTCCGAGCATCATTAAATGGGTTATAGCATTAATCCTTGTTGTGATGCAGGTTTATCCTTTCTTCTATGTATTTACTTCAAGCTTTAAGTCACTGGATGATTTCAGACAGTTACCGGCATATGCACTCCCGTCAAAATGGGTGCTGACAAACTTTATCAATGTTTTTACAAAAAGCCATATGCTGACTTATTTTAAAAACAGTATCATTGTTTTGATCGGTGTATTGATTCCTCTGCTTTTATTTGCATTGATGGCTGGATTTGCATTAAGCAAAATCAAATTCAAAGGCAGAAAATTTGTCCTTAATTATTTCCTTCTTGGATTGATGCTTCCTATGCAGGTTGCACTGATTCCATTGTTTACTATTTTTAATAAGATGGGACTGATCAATACATACCCGGCAATTATTTTGCCACAGATTGCTTTTTCACTGTCTTATTCCATTCAGCTGTTTTATTCATTCAGCAAATTCTTCCCTGAAGAAATGCTGGAAGCAGCGATCATTGATGGATGTTCACCGATAGGATGTTTCTTTAAGATGGTGGTTCCGATGTCACTGAACTCTATTATCACAGTAGCAACCATGCAGGCAGTATTCTGCTGGAATGAGTATATTAATGCTTATACATTTACCAGATCTACAGATATGAAAACCATTACACTTGGTTTAAATGACTTCGTAGGAAGCATGGGACTGACAGACTGGGGTGGTACATTTGCAGCCATCACTGTAACAGTACTTCCGGTATTTATTTTCTACTTCTTCAGCAGCAAGAAGATGCTGGCAGGTATGACAGCAGGTGCAGTAAAAGGTTGATAATATGCAAGAATTACCTGATAACAGTAGTTTGATTTATGAGTAAATAACAGGCTTGCCGGAAAAGTACAAGCAGGCCTGTAAAGTGAAATAAAGTATAAAAAAGGAGATTAAGACTATGCAGAAATTATACTATCAGTTCCCGGGAACATGGTTTGGCGATTGCATGCCATTTGGACATGGAGATAAATTCTATTTATATCATCAGAGAGATACCAGAAAACCGGGACCATTTGGAGAACCATTTGGCTGGGATCTGGCAACAACTTCTGATTTTGTACATTACGAAGATAAAGGTGTGGCAATTCCGAGAGGAACAGATGAAGAGCAGGATCAGTTTATCTTTGCAGGAAGTGTTTTCGAGGCAGAAGGACAGTATCATATTTTCTATACAGGTTATAACCGTGATTATCCGGCACTTGGAAAACCATCTCAGGTTCTGATGCATGCATACAGCGATGATCTTGTAACATGGCACAAAACTCAGGATGCACTTACCTTCACTCCACAGGAAGGCTATGACCCGGATGACTGGAGAGATCCATGGGTGATCCGCGATGAGGAAAATGATCAGTATCTGCTGATTCTTGGTGCAAGATTACAGGGACCAAAGACAAGACAGACAGGAAGAACTGTTAAATTCACATCTAAAGACCTGAAAAACTGGAAGTTTGAAGGAGATTTCTGGGCACCGGATCTCTATACTATGCATGAGATGCCAGACTTATTTAAGATTGGTGACTGGTGGTATCATATTGTGACAGAATACAGTGACAGAAGTAAAATGGTATACCGTATGAGCAAGAGTCTGGAAGGTCCATGGATCGCACCGAAAGATGATGCATTTGACGGCAGATCTTATTATGCAGGACGTACTTTTGAACTGAACGGACAGAGAATCCTCTTTGGCTGGGTTGCTACCAAGGATCAGGATGATGATGACAATAACTTCATCTGGGCAGGAACATTTATGGCACATGAGGTTTACCAGAGAGAAGATGGAACCCTTGGTGTAAGAATTCCGAAAACTGTATGGAATGCATTTGATAAAGAAGAAAAGACAGAAGATTTTGTAATTGATACTCCAACTAAGAGTACAGAAAAAGTAGTTGCAAAAGATACAGGAGATATCTTCAAATTCGAAGCAGATGTGGAATTCACAGAAGGAACTAGAACTTTCGGTGTGAGATTCTATGAAGATGAGGATAAAGCTGAGTCTTACCAGTTCGTATTTAATGTAACAGAAGACAGATATGTATTTGAGAAAAAACCAAACTGGCCATGGCCTGCAAACCAGAATATCGGACTGGAGAGACCGCTGGAACTGGTACCTGGTAAGAAATACAATATCAAAATGATCGTAGATGATACAATTGCTACAATCTATGTAGACGGTGTTGCATTAAATGCAAGAGCATATAAACGTCCGGGAGAAAGTCTGTCACTCTTTGCTTCTGAAGGAAGCCTGAAAGTAACTAACTGCAAGGTTACAACCGGATTAAAGAAATAGAGACAGACAGCAATTTAATCGATAAACCGCGGAGCAGTTATTCGGTGTAGAGTAACGTGACGAAGAGATTGCTGTAAATAAAAAAGTTGCTGTGCGTTTCAGTTATAGAAATGCACAGCAGCTTTTTTGCGTTAAGTCGATTGGAAACAACAGATTTAGGGGTTGCTTAATCTTCTAATTTAATCTTCTCCTTAAGGACCACACATCCTGCCATGTCTCCGATAACATTAACGCAGGTTGCACCCATGTCGCAGAGTGTATTGATGCTGATGTAAACGCCCATAACTCCTGCAGGCAGACCTGCCATGGTTGCCAGGGCTGCGAAGGATGCGATGGCGCCGCCTGGGATTCCCGGGGTTCCTACTGACAGGAGTACGTTTGCCAGAAGGATTATGATCATCATGGAAATGCTTACGTTAATTCCGCATGCATTGGCGAAGAACATGATCATGAATGACATCAGGATGGATACGGCATCCATGTTTACAGTAGCGCCAAGAGGAATGGCAATACTTGTGATCTTGTTGGATACGCCCATTTCGTCTTCCATACGCTGTTTACTGATCGGAATGGTCGCTGAACTGGAACAGGTTCCGAATGCGTTCAGAGCTGCAGGAAGCATTGCTTTGAAGAATTTCACAGGGCTTTCTTTGCCGAGAAATTTTACGGAGCCGCCGTAAATGACCAGGGCAAATCCGAAGAATGCCACATACAGGATGATCAGCTGAGTTGCCAATGAAATGATGGTTTCTGTACCGTTGGCTTCTACAACAGGAACGATAGTACAGAATACACCGATAGGTGTGAAGTACATAACTGTGCTGATTACTTTCAGGCAGACTTCATTGCAGGAATCGATTACCTTCAGAAGTGCAGCGCCTTTTTCACCGATAGCGATAAGTGTGAAGCCAATGATGACTGCGAATACAAGTACCTGAAGCATGTTTCCGTTTGTGAAAGCTGCAACCGGGTTGGATGGGATCAGGTTTTTGATGGTGTCCAGAATGCTGGTCATCTCAGTTGCCTGGATGTCGGAAGTTGCCATCTCGAATTTAACACCCTCACCGAGATGGATCAGCCGCGGGATGATCAGTCCTGCCAGGCTGGCAAGTGCTGTGGTGCACAGGAAAAAGATCATGGCGCCGGCTGTGATCTTGCCGGTTGTGCGGGCATTACCGATGCTAGAGATACCCATGATAATGGAACAGAAGACCAGTGGAAAGATCATCATGTTCAGGGCATTCATGTAAATGCTTCCGATAAGGCTTGTGATGGCAAGTACCGGTTCGAAACGGTTTGCCAGAAACAGTCCGGTAATGATACCAAGGATCAGACCGGTAAAGATTGCTGCGGTAATATGTTTTTTATACCACGAATAGAATTTTTTCATTTGTTCCCTCCTCTTTATTTTCATTTCCTGATACCCGAAGGACTATATTGGCAGACGGATTGAGTGATGCGCAAATCTGGTAAAATTTCTGCGGCCTATAATTGTGATAAGATACCGGGTTCAGGAAAAATAGCACGACACTACTTTACCACAATAATGTGTGAATTACAATATTTCCCGCTGTTTTCTTATTTGAGTGGGAGTGTTTCCGAAATGCTCAAGGAACATCCTGCGAAATAGTTTGTAATTGATAAAGCCATGCCGCTCCAAATTGTAACACAGAAAAACAGGCATCGATGATACAGATATCGAAGCCTGTTTTTTGGCATTGCAGGAAATTATTTTATAATATTCCTGTGACATAAAAAGTCCTATGCAGGCTATTATGATTGTCAGGTGCGGGTGAAGAGGGTATAATAGTTGTAATTATTTAACCAAATCAAGGAAGTCCCTGCTTCAATTGTAAAGAGCAATAAGTAGTGGGTGGGGATTTACTTGTATCAGAAGGAGTGTTTATATGAAACCAACTATTTTATTAATAAATTTTCAGGATCAGCAGAAGCTTCACAAGTTAAAGATGGCGTTGCTGCCTTTTAAGCTTCGGATTAAAACCATAGAACCCCAGGACTATAGTCAGCCAATCGGATATCTGGCAGGAGTGAAAGAGATTTCTCAGGTACAGATTCCATCAGCGCTGATACCTCAGGAGCAGATGGAGAAGGAAATGCTGATTCTTGCAGGAATCACGGGGAATCTGTTTGACCAGGTGCTCTATACCTTGCGGAAAGCAGGTACACCTGTGGATTACAAGGCGGTTCTGACGGAGCATAATCAGAACTGGAACTGTATGCAGCTTTATAAAGAACTGGAGAAAGAACATAATATGTATCACCCGTCTTAAATAATAGAAATAGTTGGAGGTTTTGGCTATGAAGGTTGTAGTTGCAGTTGATTCATTTAAGGGAAGTATGACTTCCATGGAAGCAGGAATGGCTGTCAAAGCAGGTATTCTTGCAGCAAAAAAGGACGCAGAAGTGATCGTAAAACCTCTGGCTGACGGTGGAGAGGGAACTACGGATGCGCTGATCGAAGGTCTGAAGGGAGAACGTGTGGATGTGACAGTTACAGGTCCTTATCATGAGCCGGTTCAGGCATATTATGGATATCTCAGGGAAAGTAATACCGCAGTCATGGAAATGGCAACAGCAGCAGGTATCACACTTTCAGATAAGAAGGAGCCTATGACCGCTACCACCTATGGAGTGGGAGAACTGATCCTTCATGCAATCGGCAGAGGTATCCGCAACTTCATTATCGGTATTGGCGGAAGTGCCACTAATGACGGCGGAGTGGGTATGCTGAAAGCACTTGGCTACAGATTTCTGGATGAAAAGGGAGAGGATGCCGGAGAAGGCGGACAGGCACTTGCAAAGATTGTATCTGTAGAAATTTCAGACAAAAAGCAACTTCTTTCCCAGTGTAATTTCAGGATTGCCTGTGATGTGACCAATCCTCTCTGCGGCTCTCAGGGAGCTACATATATCTATGGACCGCAGAAAGGAGTTACCCCCGATATGCTTCCGATTCTGGATGCAGGCATGAAAAACTATGCAGAGGTTACTGCCAAAGTGACCGACAAAGACAACCAGAATGCGGCAGGTGCAGGTGCGGCAGGCGGACTTGGATTTGCATTTCTGAATTATCTGGATGGCGAGCTGACGCCCGGAATACAGCTTATTCTGGATGCTGTTCATGTGGAAGAGGAAATGAAGGATGCAGATGTGGTTGTAACAGGTGAAGGTTGTCTGGATTATCAGACTGCCATGGGGAAAGCCCCGGTCGGTGTTGCAAAGCTTGGTAAGAAATATGGCGCAAAAACCATTGCATTTGCAGGAAGCGTTACGAAAGAGGCAGTTGCCTGCAATGAAGCAGGAATAGATGCTTTCTTTCCAATTGTACGCGGAATTTCCACACTGGAAGAAGCAATGGATCCGGACACTGCAAAAGTAAATATGGCTGCAGCTGCAGAGCAGGTATTCAGACTGTTGTAATTATTTTTCATAAAAAATCTTCTGAAGCAGATAGGAAATCGATTTGATATGTCTGCACAGGAGATTTTTTGTTTGCAGAAATTGCAATGTTGAGAAACTTCAGATGATATAGTAAAATTATTACAGCCAGAGAAAATACTTTGAAAAAAGTTGATTAAAAGATCTAAGGATATGTAAGGGAGAGACAACATGACACTAACACAGATGAATTATATCATCACAATTTCCGAAACTGGTTCATTGAATAAAGCTGCGGAGGCGTTGTATATTTCCCAGCCTTCTCTGACCAATGCAGTGAAGGAACTGGAGAAGGAGCTTGGAATCATTATATTTAACCGCAGCGGCCGTGGTGTGACACTGACCAATGACGGGACAGAATTTCTGATGTATGCCCGTCAGATATATGGACAGTATGAGAGTGTGGTTGAGAAATACAGTGAGGGTGGTTCCTATAAGAAGAAATTCGGCGTTTCCACCCAGCATTATTCTTTTGCAGTGAAAGCATTCGTGGATATGGTGCAGAAGTTTGATGTGTCGGAATATGAATTTGCCATCAGGGAGACAAAGACTGCAGATGTGATCAGTGACGTCAGCACCATGAAAAGCGAGGTGGGAGTACTTTATTTCAGTGATTTCAACAGAAAGGCACTGTTAAAGCTTCTCCACTCTGCGAATCTGGAGTTTCATCATTTGATTGACTGTCAGGCATATGTATATTTGTGGAAAAATCATCCACTGGCAAATGAGAAATCTATCAGCTACAGCCAGCTGGCAAAATACCCTTGTCTGTCCTTCGAACAGGGAGATAAGAGCAGTTTTTATCTGTCAGAGGAGATTCTGTCTACCAATGAATATTCCAGAACAGTTAAGGCTTCAGACCGGGCGACTATGCTGAATCTGATGGTAGGACTTAATGGCTATACCCTGTGTTCCGGAATTATCTGTGAGGAGCTGAATGGCAGTGACTATCTGGCAATTCCCTTTGAAGGAGATGAGCAGAACCAGAACAGCGACATGGAGATCGGCTATATTACCAGAAAGAATTCGATTCTCAGCAAGGTGGGGAATCTGTATGTCTCGTCACTGAAGAAATATCTGGAGCAGAATACTGTTTCTGCGGAGTAATATAACCTGTATATAATCTCACATATCTTTCCGTATATTCTGCTTCCTGTATTTCTGCGGGCTGCAGCCCTTTACTCTGGAGAATACCTTGGCATAGTAGTTGGAGTCTGTGAAGCCGGATTTCTGGGCGACTTCCATGATGCTGTCATCGGAGCTGAGGAGAAATTCAAGGCTCCGTTCCACCCGGTATTCCTGCAGAAATGTAAACAGGGATACGTTCATGTATCTCTTGAATAACCGGCTGCATTCGCTCTCGCAGAGGTGGATTTCCTCTGCGATATCTTTCATCTGGATTTTGTTCATGTAATTGTGTTCCAGATAATCCATGATTTCACGCATACGGTTGCGTTCCAGTTTGCTGTGTTCCGTATAGGGGAGGTTCTCCGGAAGATTCTGCAGCATACAGCGCCACAGCTTCTGCAGCGTTCCGGTGATATCCAGTTCGTAAAATTCTTTTTTCTCTTCATACAGAGTTATGATTTCTCTTACATATTCAGAAAAAACTTCATGCCAGGGCTGCGAATAGTCAATGTAGACTGCAGGAAGGGAGAAATTGTGTAAAAATGGCTCCACATATTTCCTGCGCAGGATACTTCCGTAGGAACCATAGATAATCTTTGGCAGAAAAGTGATGGAAACATATTTGCCGTCTTTCATATCTTCCATGAAGCCTGCGTGGAGTACATTGGCATTTCCCAGAAGGATATCTCCTGCTTTCATGTGGTAAGTACACTGGTTTACTTTATAGAGAATCTGTCCATCCAGGACAAGGGTGATTTCTATCTCAGGATGCCAGTGCCAGAGAAAGGAGCCGGATTTGTAGCCGGAAAGTTTCTCGTAGCTTACCAGCAGCGGAAATTCATCACTGCCATGTTTCTTCAGTTCTTTCTGTGAGCCGTCGGTTATGATCTCTGCCATTATATATGCGTCCTCCATTGAGAATATATGATGATCTTTAATTATCCTATCTTATAGCAATTCCGGAAAATATTGCAGACAACCTGCTGCATCAGAGAAAGACCGTTATGCGAAATTGCTGTTGATGACTTATATAATATATTGTACACTTATATAGATATAAACGCAAGATTTTACTATTTTCCCCTGAGATTATCAAGGAATTTTATGACACAGCAGGGTATACTTTAATTCAAGAGTGTAGCTGATAAGGCTGCTCCCAAACTTTCATACACATATTCCCGTCTGCCGCTGGTTTTCACACCTGCACTGCCACTGTAAACCGTGAAAATTGTCAGTACATAGTACTCATAAAACTATGTATCAGCGGTCAGACCGGAAAAATGAACGGAGGATTTTTACAATGAATATTCCAAATAAAAATGAATTGACACGTATTTACGGCGAAGCAGAGAAATCAGCAGCACGTTTTCAGGCTGTAGCTGATCATTTCGCAGAAATTTACCATCATGATACAGCAGAATTTTTTACAGCACCGGGAAGAACAGAGATCATCGGAAACCATACAGATCATAATGGCGGTCGCGTAATCGCAGGCAGTATTGACATGGATACCATCGGTGCAGCTTACCCGAACAACAGCAGTGTTATCCGTATCACAAGTGAAGGATATGATAAGGAAGTTGTCGTAGACATCAATGATCTTGCCAGCGTACCGAAGGCTCAGGGAACTGTATCTCTGGTAGCAGGTATGGTGGAAGCTATTCAGAAATTCGGTTTTAAAGTAGCTGGTTTTGATGCGTATGTGACCACAAATGTAATCCGCGCAGCAGGTGTAAGCTCTTCTGCATCTTTCGAAATGCTGGTATGTTCCATCATCAATTATTTCTTTAATGATGGTGCAATGACATACATCAACTATGCAAAAGCAGGACAGTATGCTGAGAATGTTTACTGGCTGAAGGCTTCCGGATTAATGGATCAGCTTGCATGTGCAGTTGGCGGTCCGATCCTTCTGGACTTCTCAGACAGAGAGAATCCTAAATATGAGAAAGTAAACTTCTCTTTCCATGATTATGATCATCATCTTGTAATCGTTAATACAGGAAAAGGTCATGCTGATTTAAGTGAAGAATACTCTGAGATCCCTATGGAAATGAAAGAAGCAGCCAAGGCAGCAGGAGCAGAGCTTCTCTGTGAGACAACTCTTGAGAAAGTGCTTGCAAACATGGATAAGATCGATAATGACAGAGCAATCTTAAGAGCGATTCATTTCTTCAAAGAGAACGAACGTGTAGAGAGAGCCGCAAAAGCAGTTGAAGAGAAAGACGGTGAGACTTTACTGAAGCTCCTCAGTGAATCCGGAAAATCTTCCTGGGAATTACTTCAGAACTGCTATCCGATCAAAGCATATACAGAGCAGAAGATTTCTGTTGCGCTTGCTCTTACAGATCTCTTCCTTGAGAAATTGGGCAAAGGTATCTGCCGTATCCATGGAGGCGGATTTGCCGGTGTTATCATGTGCGTAGTGCCGGAAGAAGAAACAGAGAACTATGTTTCCTATATTTCTGAATTTGCAGGAAAAGAGAACGTATATCCAATGAATATCCGCGCAGTAGGTGCAGTACATATTGAAAAGTAAATATGCCGCAAAGGGTGTTACTGAACATAAAATTATGAGCAGCCAGCGAAGCGGATTGTGAATATCTGTTTGACAAATATTGAGTTAGATGTTATCAGGAAAAACAGGCAGTAGTAAGGTGGATTGGATTGACATACACTTTACTGCTGTTTTTTTGATGGAAGTTTCCTGTTTTGCTTTTCAATGCAAAATTCCTGTATTATAATTGTGATAATGTATAATTATGATAAGGATATATGGTGATTTTTTATAGATAATGCATTTTGTATCTGTTTATCAGAATGTGAAATTTACAGGAATTGCTACAGAATTATCAGGTATCTAACCGAATAAACTGCGGAGCAGTTATTCGATGTAGAGCCGCATAACAAAGCGGATGATTTTTATCCGCTTGACATGAGGGGGAAGGAATAATGAAAAAAAGGTGGACAATGCGGAGGGCACTGCTTGTTCTGTGCATTGCAAGTGTAGTGTTCGCACTTCTTCTGCAGACATTTCTGTTTCATCAGTCTCTGCGCAGACAGATTCGTGCAGAGAGCATTTCAGATCATGAGATTTCTCTGAATAAAATGCAGACAGATCTGTCTAATTTTATCCACACAATACGAGGGGAAATGCTTACGATCTACAGTGAGCAGGATCTTATCGCAGCTATGCGTGAAGCTGCGGAAAAAGATACAGACATGAAGGATTATTACTGGAGAAGCTGGTATTTTGCAAGGAAGCGTTTTACAAAGGAGGATCAGCTTCTTGCCATGTATCTTTATGATACAAAGGATCATCTGATCAGCAGCTACCGCTACAATTCAGTTACATATCCCAAAGATATTTACAAGGCAGAGTATGATGATAATTCAGAACGGGTTTATGATTATGTGCATGGAAAACGTACAGATCTGATGATTTCCGGATATCACAATTCTGCCGCAAAGAAAGATATTGTGCGATTTGTGCTGAAACTGCATAATTATGATGCAGACAGGAATGCCCTGGGGTATCTGGTCTGTGATATTAACAGTGCGGCACTTACTTCTATTATGGCTAAATATGTAGATGTAGAGCAGGTATGTCTGTGGCTGCAGCCATTAAATGACCGGGTGATCGCAATGACCGGGGAGGCTTCAGAGAGTCAGTGCAGAATCCAGAAACAGCTTGCAAAGGTTGTACAAAGTCATTATAAATCCGGTGAACTGGAACAGGAGTATGATGGGAATTATCTGATCCAGGTGTCTCAGGAGAATTATAATCTGGAGGCATTTGTGCTTGTCTCACAGTCTCTTCTCACTGCAACGCAGAAGACACTGATTCGAACACTTCTTATTATAATGGGAGCCATGATCCTTGCAATTATGGTGATCGTATTGTTTGTGTCTCAGTGGATGACAAAGCCTGTAGAAGAGATGAGCAGCACTATCACGCGGATCAAGGACGGAGAAACCCAGCTTCGGGTGCAGCCCGTAGGATGGTCCCAGGAGCTGACTACGTTGGGTACGGAATTTAATGAAATGCTTGACCGTATGCAGGTCATGGCGCAGGAAGAACTGCAGCATAAAATGCTGGTAGAGCGTACGGAATACAAAATGCTGCAGGCGCAGATCAATCCCCATTTCCTCTATAATACACTGGATACCATGAGCGGGATTGCCAATGCTCAGAACTGTCCGATGGTAAGCGGTATGTGTCATTCACTGTCTGCAATTTTCCGCTACAGTCTGAATATGACAGATGAGCTTTCCACTGTGCAGAATGAAATGGCGCATGTGAGAAATTATCTCTATGTTATGGATGTGAGAAATGGCTCAACGATAGCTTACGATTATCAGATTGACAGCGATACACTGGCAGATCAGATGCCGCGTATCTGCATCCAGCCGGTTGTGGAGAATGCACTTACACATGGTCTCAGAAACGTCCGCCGTAAGGACAAAAAGCTTCTGATCCGTTCAGAACATGTGAATGAGAATCTGGTGATCACAGTTCAGGATAATGGTGCGGGAATGGATGCGGAATTTATGAACCGTCTGCTGGATCAGAATGATATGAAACGTGTGGAATCCGGCATCTCCATTGGAATCCTGAATGTTAATGCGCGTCTGAAGAGGCTTTTCGGAGAGAAATACGGACTGCATATTGAAAGTACAGCGGGCGAGGGGACAACTGTGACGATCACAGTCCCGGCTGTTTCTACGGAGAATTCCGGTGATATGGAAAATGTGTAACTGTTCAGTACCTTCACAGTTACGAGCCAAAATGCATTAAAAATCACCTGCGGTGATGGCATTTTGGCTTGTATGTCTCGGGATTTTGGTACTTACGTGCCAAAACACCTCGCGGGATAGTAGACTACTGAATAGTTACGAAAATGTTCAAAAATGAGCAAGGAGAGAGACAATGAAAAATATGAAATATAAGGTTCTTGCTGCAGATGATGAATTCTGGAGCAGGGAAAATATCCGGAACCTGATACCATGGGAGGAGTATTCCCTGGAATTTCTGGAGCCTGCATGTGACGGGGAAGAGGTTATAGAGAGGATTGCTGAAGAAAAACCGGATATTATTCTCACAGATATTAATATGCCATTTCTGAGCGGTCTGGAATTACTGCAGCGTTTGCAGAATGAATACCCTGAAATCATTACCATTGCCATCAGTGGCTATGATGACTTTGATAAGGTAAAGGGTGTATTTGTTTCCGGCGGTCTGGATTATCTTCTGAAGCCTGTGGGAAAAGAAGAGATGGTAAAGGTGCTTACCAAGGCACTGGGACTTCTGGAAGAGCGGGAGAATACAAAAAGCAGGATGAGACCAGCAAGCTTCAGAAACATAAGCTGTCATCATTTCTGGAAGACAGTGAATACTCGGCACTGCTTTCCGGAAAACTGTACGGGCAGTCAGCATCCCAGACTCATGTATCCAGCACGAATACATTTTCGGAAGTAGCCACACTGATGGTTAAATTTTACAATATTACAGAGATTGCGGAGCAGTTTGAACATGATAATCTGCAGATGTCCTGGAATATCAAGTCCAGATTGAGAGAATTGACCGGTCTGGAGGAGAATGCGATTATTTTTAACAACAGCAATAAGATGAGTGAATTTCTTATTGTAAAGACTGCTGATGCAAAGGAATTCAGAGCACTGGCGGAAAATATTCTGAAGGAGTTTCCGCTGGAAGAATACGGCCCTGTTTCTGTTGTGCTCCATGAGCAGACAAGTTCACTGGATGATATCGGTACAGTTTACAGAGAACTGATCTCAACACTGATTACCCGTCCGTTTAACAGGAAACACAGTATCCTTTCCTGTCCGGAAGAGAAAACCGGAGAGCTGCCAAGAAACAGCGAAACGCAGATGGTTGGGAAATCAGCACCTGCACATATGGAGACGGAGTTGTACCATCTGTTGACAACGGGACAGAAGGCAGAGGCAGAGAAGCTGATCTTTAAGACCTGTAATTTCAGACAGTGTGATGATGGAAACTGGACTTACCTGGATGTGAAACAGTATGCGGGCAGGATTACAGGAATCCTTTACCGTTATGTTCAGGAGAAATGCCCGGAGCTTACCGCACAGGCAGAGGAAGCCATGGATAACATTGATTATTATATGAAATGTCTCAATGCACACTCTCTGCTTGTATCCCTGAAAATCCTGCTGGACAGCTTATGGGAGAACGGAGAAGATAAAAGCTCTGATGCAGGTTCTATTATGCAGCAGGTAGAGCAGATCCATAAATATATTGAGCGTTCCTATCATGAGAATATTACACTCACTGCTCTGGCAGAACAGTATCATATGGATGCAAGCTATCTCTCCAGGACTTTCAGTCAGAAATACGGTGAGACGATCATTGCATTTCTTACCAGAATCCGGATGGAGAAAGCGGCAGAGCTTATGAAAGATCAGGACAAGAAGCTGGAGACGATTTCGTTTCTGGTGGGATATGATGATTATAACTACTTCAGCAGAGTGTTCCGAAAGAAGGTGGGATGCAGCCCGAGGGAGTATCGGAATAAGTTTACACAATTATAATATGGAAGAAACTCAGGTAGAATTGAGTGGACAGTAACGAAAGCGGAAGTCCTCTGTATGGTGGTTCTTATCGAATCGAATGGATACAGAGGACTTTTTTGGAAGACATCTTTGCCGTGCGTCAGCACGCCTGCAGGTATCTTCCTTGTCCTTCGCACTCTGCTGAACTGTCTTGATTGCATTATTTTATGGAATTGCTATAATCAATAGAGAAAACATACAAGTTACTGGCATTTTGCTTGACTTGTTCATATTTTGTCCAAGTTTTATATATAAACTGGTCAAAAATGTGCAACAAAATTTTCCAAATATGTCCTAACTGACCAAAGGCAAAGTATGGTTTAATATAATCACAGAGGAACGGAAAGCCCGGAAAAACTTCCGTTCAAAAAAATAAGAAACCAAAATTTTTCAAGGAGGGTTTTACAACATGAAAAAAAGAATGAGAAAAGCAGTCGCTATCGCAGCAACAGCAGCAATGGTTGGTTCTTTACCGGCTGGTGCAGTTACAGCACAGGCAGCCGATGACGACATCACAATCGGCGTATCAATCTGGAGCTCCACAGACGTACTTGGAAGCCAGAGTAAAAAAATCATTGACAAAGCAGCAGATGCTCTTGGTGTTAATGTAATGTATGTTGACCAGGGCCACGTATCTGAGCAGGTTACAGCTTCTGTTGAACAGCTTTGCGCAGCAGGATGTAACGGTATCGTAATCTGTAACTCTGCAGACTCTGAAATGACATCTGCCATCCAGACATGTGATGCAAATCAGGTTTACCTTACACAGTTCTATCGTATCATCTCCGAAGAGAACAGCCCTGAAGTATATCAGACAGCATGCAACTCACAGTATTATCTTGGTGCAGTTCATGAAGACGAAGTAACAAACGGATATACACTGGTTAACCTGCTTCTTGAGAACGGTGACAGAAACATCGGCCTTGAGGCATGGACAGTTGGTGATGCTACATTCCAGCAGAGATGGACAGGTTACAAACAGGCAGTTGACGAATGGAACGAAGCTAATCCTGATGATCAGGCAACAATCACAGAGCCTGTATATGCTAACACATCTTCTGAAGAAGGTGCAGCAGCAGCTCTTTCCCTTTACAATTCCAACCCTGATATGGACGCTCTGATCGTTGCAGGTGGTGGCGGTGACCCGCTTGTTGGTTCCATCGGTGCTCTGGCAAACGAAGGACTTACAGGAAAGATCGACGTTGTTTCCACAGACTTCCTTGATGACCTTGGCGAGCAGCTTGAATCAGGCGGAATGTTTGCTGAATCAGGCGGACACTTCTGCGACCCGTTATATGCATTCCTTATCACATATAACGCAATCAAAGGCAACTATGTAAAAGATGAAGGATCCTTCGGATACGAAATCCAGTTCCCATACCTGTATGTATCTTCTTCCGAAGACTATGAAAACTACAAGAAATACTTTGTAGATGACGATCCATACACAGATGAAGAGCTTGTGGAATTAGCAGGATACAGCTTTGATGATCTGAACAAAGCAGCTACATCACTTTCTATTGATGATGTTATTTCCCGTCACAGCAACTAATATGATGAACTTGTGCTCCACTGCCTTTTCTCCAAAGGGCAGTGGAGAAACTTTTAAGAGGTAATTGTCAGTGCCCGCTCGAAGCAAAAGGCCAAACCCTGATGAAGCGTGTGACCTCCTGCTTTTGGCGGGCGATGAATTGGATAAGGAGAATGGTTATGAAAAAACTCAAACAAAGCCAGTATTATGGAATCGGCCTTCTGGTTCTTATGCTTGTAGTTTTCTGGGCAGTATTTAAAGTACTTGCACCGACTACTTTCGGTTCCCCGGAGAAACTGGCCACTTACATGAAATCAGCATTAATTTACGCAGTTGGCGGATGTGGCCTCTACTTTATCTGCGTAATGGGACCTTTCGATATGAGCGTTGGTGCCAATATCGTACTTTCATCCATTATCGCCTGCAATGCAAGTGAAAAATTCGGTTATGCCGGTCTTATCATTGCACCGCTGATCTGTGGTACGATCATTGGTCTCATCAATGGTATTGTTTATATTAAATTACATATCTCTTCCCTGATCGTTACATGTGCGCTGTCCCTGATCTATGAGGCCTTCAGTGTATACGCCACAAACGGAAAGAACGTAATACTTTCAGCAGACTACAGAGCATTTGGTGATTATCCGGTCAACCTGATCCTGGCACTGATCGCATATCTGCTTTGCGCATTCATTTTGAAATATACAAAAATCGGTACTTATACTTACGCCATCGGAAGTAACGAAGTTGTAGCCAAGAACATGGGTGTAAATGTTCCGAAATATAAGATCGTAGCATTTACTCTTGCAGGATTTTTCTTCGGACTTCAGGCAATCCTGACAATCAGTTTTGGTACTTCCATGACATCAGCTTCCAACCTTTCCTCTATGAGCCGTAACTTTACTCCTCTGATGGGAACATTCTTTGGACTGGCATTTAAGAAATATGGCCATCCGGTTATCGCTATTGTAATCGGTGAAATGATCATTCAGCTTATGTTCAACGGTTTCGTTGCACTGGGAGCTCCGACTACGATCCAGAACGTAGTAACAGGTGTTGCTCTGCTGGTTATCGTTGCACTGACAACTAAACCGGTTAAAGGTCTTGTAGTAAAATAAGGAGAACGATTATGGGTGAAATATTATTAAGAGCAGAAAATATTGATAAACATTTTGGCATCACACACGCCCTGGACAACGTTTCCTTTACCTTTAATAAAGGTGAGATCCACGCACTGATCGGTGAAAACGGTTCCGGTAAATCTACATTAACATCCTGCCTGACAGGTATTTACCAGAAAGATTCCGGCAAGTTTATCCTTGAAGGAAAAGAGATCACCGCAACCAACCAGGTTGAAGCCAACCATCAGGGTGTAGCCATTATCGTACAGGAGATCGGAACACTTTCCGGACTGACTGTAGCAGAGAATATTTTCCTTGGAAACGAGGATCAGTTTACTAAATGTGGTATCAAAAATACCGCAGCAATGAACAAGAAAGCCCAGGAATATCTGGACAGCTATGGATTCAACTATATTGATGCAACTAAAGTAATCGATGATTACAACTTCGAGGATCGTAAGCTGGTAGAGATTGTAAAATCCACCTATTTTAATCCGAAGGTTCTGGTTGTAGACGAGACAACAACAGCACTTGGACAGAAAGGCCGTGAAGAGCTTTTCAAGGTAATGCACAAGGTTCGTGACACAGGAAACTGCGTAATCTTTATTTCCCATGACCTTGAGGAGGTTATCGAGCAGTCTGATAATATCAGTGTACTTCGAGATGGTGTGAAGATCGGTTCCATCACAAAGGAAGAAGCTACACCTGACAGACTGAAAGCCTTAATGGTAGGCCGTGAGATCGGTGACAGCTACTATCGTACAGACTACGGCGAAAAAGTATCTGACGAAGTTGTTCTTTCCGCTAAGAATGTGACAGTAAAAGGACAGATCGAGAACCTGAACCTTGATCTTCACAAAGGTGAGATCCTTGGTATCGGAGGACTTTCCGAATGCGGTATGCATGAGGTTGGAAAGGCACTCTTCGGAGCTTCCTATTTCCGCCAGGGAAGTGTAACTCTGGGAGACGGCACACCGATCAATTCCATTCCGGATGCCATCAAACACAGTATTGCCTATGCTTCCAAAGACAGAGACAATGAATCTCTGGTCATCAATGATACAATTGGCGATAACATCTGTCTTCCATCCCTGGAGGATCTGAAGACTCATGGATTCCTTCGTGCAAAGACAATGAATGAATTTGCCAATAAATTTGCAAAACAGATGAGTACAAAAATGACAGGCGTCGACCAGTTTGTATCCGCTCTTTCCGGCGGTAACAAACAGAAAGTCGTTCTTGCACGCTGGGTTGGAAAGGACTCCGACCTGATCATCCTTGACTCCCCTACACGTGGTATTGATGTCAAAGTTAAAGCTGATATCTACGCCATGATGAACGATATGAGAAAAAGAGGAAAATCCATTATTATGATCTCTGAGGAAATCATGGAGCTTCTGGGTATGGCAGACCGTATCCTGATCATGAAGGACGGTAAGATCAATGGTGAATTCCTTCGTTCTCCGGATCTGAAAGACACAGATCTGATTGACAATATGATTTAAGGGGGTAAAAAAATGAGTACAACAAAAAAATCAACTGAGCAAGTACCATTTCTGGAACGTCCCATTGTGCGTACGATCCTTCCTATCGCAGGATTCGTGATCATCTGTGTATTATTTGCAATCCTCACAGACGGCAGACTGTTTCAGCCGAAAAATATATCACTGCTTCTGAGCCAGTCATACATGCTGCTGATCTCATCCATCGGCGTGTTCATGGTAATGACAATGGGTGGTCTGGATTTCTCCCAGGGCTCCATGCTTGGTGTTGCTTCCATCGTAGTCTGCTATCTTTCCCACTACAATATGGTTCTGGCAGCACTCGGTGGTGTGGTAACAGGTGGTCTCATCGGTCTGATCAATGGTTACTTCAATGTTAAGAGAAAAATCACAAGCTTCATTGTTACAATCTGTACCATGTATCTGTTCCGTGGAGTTTGTGCATATGCAACAACTAACTCACCTGTTTACGCAGTAAGTGATATTTCCAAATACAACACACTGCCATTTATGCTTACTTTCACAGTGATCATCTTCGTAGTGGCATATCTTGTATTCACTTACACAGGTCTGGGCTCCAGACTGAAAGCAATCGGTGCAGGTGAAACAGCAGCAAGATTCGCAGGTATCCGTGTAGAGACTACAAAGATTCTCGTATTCGTGGCAGCAGGATGTATCACAGGACTTGCAGCATTTGTAAATGCTATCAAAGTAGGTTCCGTTACATCTACAGCAGGTAACCAGCTGGAAACACAGATTATGATCGCCCTGGTACTTGGCGGAATGCCTGTAAACGGCGGTGCTAAAGTAAGATTCTATAACATCATTCTTGGTGTTATGACATACAAAGTACTTTCCAGTGGTCTGGTAATGCTGATGATGCCGACACAGTTACAGCAGCTGATTCTTGGTATCATCTTCCTGATCGAAGTAGCAATCTTCAGCGACAGGAAGACTGGTATGATCGTGAAGTAATTAATTGTATAATATCGATTATATAACTGGCGTATTCGTGTATTATGTTCATACCTACATAAAATCCCCGGCTCCCGCAGAATTGGTCTGCGGGAGTTGGGGATTTTTGTCGTTTTTGTGTTCTCGTCACATTGATCACCATAGTATATTTCTGTTGCTTATCCTGTCAGGGCATGATAAGCTAAACATATAAAATCTGGTATTATGGGGTAATATATACAGGAGGGCGTAATAAATGATAGATATAAAAAATATCAGTACACACTGTACGCGCAGTGAATTTGTAGGTAAAGCAGTGCTGGATACGATAGGACTTGTGATTTCCGGAATTGATGATACTTTGCTCAAGGAGATGAACATAGGAACGAAGTATCATTGTCTGGGATTATTCAGTTCCCGTACAGGGGCAGCAGGGCAGCTGACTGCTCTTGATGATGCAGTAAAAGCAACCAACACAGAGGTTCTTTCCATAGAACTGCCAAGGGATACAAAGGGCTGGGGCGGCCACGGTAATTATATTGTTCTTGGAGGAACTGATGTCTCAGATGTGCGCCATGCCATATCCATGGCACTGGAGCTTACCAATAAAAATGCAGGAGAGGTATATATCAGTGAAAGCGGTCATCTGGAGTTTGCCTATTCAGCCAGTGCAGGACAGGTACTGAATAAGGCTTTCGGAGTACCAATGGGAGAAGCATTCGGATTTATGGCTGGCTCTCCTGCTGCAATCGGACTGGTAATGGCAGATACAGCGATGAAGTCTGCCTCTCTTTCTATTGCAAAATATATGACACCTGATAAGGGAACCAGTCATTCCAATGAAGTGATTCTGGCAGTTGCCGGTGATGCCAGTGCTGCGAAAACAGCGGTACTGAATGCAAGACAGATCGGTCTGGAACTTCTGATCGCAATGGGCAGCTATCCGGAGACCCCGGGGGTACCATATTTATAAAAAAAATCTTGACTTTTGCATCCGGAATCCATATAATAATCAACGGTAAATTTAAGAAACAGATATTTGGTATTATTGGAAACGGTACATCCTCCTGGATGGTTATGAACAACACAAATCTCTAATTGATGTTATTCATACTATCTAAGGAGGATTTTTATGCCTAAAAACAAGTTTCAGGAAGTTATTTTTACGATTATCATGGTGTTTGTAATGGTCTATGCCATGATCTGCTACAACATTGTACTGAATACAGGGACAATGACAAATGAGACATTTCTGTTAGCTTTTCATGAATTAACATTCATGGGACCGATTGCATTTATTCTTGATTTCTTTATCATCGGTGGTCTTGCAAAGAAGATTGCATTTGGTATTGTGGATATGAGAAGAGATAATCCGTTCCACCTTGTACTTGCAATCTCAGCAGTATCCGTTGCATTTATGTGTCCATGTATGAGCTTTGCGGCAACTGTGCTGATTAAACATGCACCGGCAAGTCAGATCATTCCCACATGGCTCCAGACAACAGCAATGAACTTTCCGATGGCATTCTTCTGGCAGATCTTTTATGCCGGACCATTCGTAAGATTTATTTTCGGAAAGCTTTTCCCGGAGAAAGAAAAGGCAGCAGCTTCTGCCGAATAAAAAATATGTAATTTTGACTGCAGCATTCTGTATTTCAGGATGCTGCTTTTTTTGTGTTCTTATCTACACAACATAAATTGTACTTATTTTAATACACTATTGACAAATTCTGTCATTTCTTGTAATATCATATAAAACATATCGAATAACTATGAAAAGTAGAGAATGCAAAAAAACTACTGGTACTTTAAAGGAGATGAAACATGATCAGAAAATTATTTGCCTTTGGTCTTGCAGTTGTACTGGCCCTGATGCCGGTACAGGCTTTTGGAAAAACGGTGTCTGTCACCAATGTTTCCTATGATTCTACCAGAGAGATGTTTGAACAGTATAATAAAATATTTGAAGACCACTGGAAGGAGAAGACGGGGGAAGATGTGGAAGTGATACAGTCCCATGGCGGTTCAGGGAAACAGGCACTTGAGGTTGCCAATGGTCTGGATGCAGATGTGGTAACCCTGGCACTGGAATATGATATAGAGTCTATTGAAAATGCAGGGCTGATCAAGGCAGGATGGAAAGATAAATTTGACAATGACAGTTCTCCTTATACATCCACTATCGTATTTCTGGTGAAGAAAGGAAATCCCAGGGATATCAAAGACTGGGACGATCTGACGAAAAAAGGAGTGGGAGTAGTAACACCAAATCCGAAAACCTCCGGCGGTGCCAGATGGAACTACATGGCAGCGTGGGCTTACGCAGATAAAAAGTATGGTGGCGATGAAGCGCAGATGAAGGAATTTATTAAGAAACTTTATCGGAATGTGGTGGTTCTTGACTCAGGCGCAAGAGGCGCAACGACCTCTTTCGTGGAGAACGGACAAGGAGATGTGCTGGTTGCGTGGGAAAATGAAGCTTATCTATCCATGCGGGATTATCCGGATGAGTATGAGATTGTTACTCCAAGCGTAAGCATTCTGGCACAGCCTTCTGTGGCGGTGGTAGATGAAGTGGTGGATTACAGAGATACAAGAGATGTGGCAACTGAGTATTTGAATTATCTGTATTCCGACGAAGCACAGGAGATCGCAGCAGAGAATTATTTCCGCCCCACCAATGAGAAAATCCTGAAGAAGCACAGTGATACGTTTGATCTGAATATAAATCTGGCAAATATCAGTGATTATGGCGGATGGGATAAAGTGCAGGAGAAACATTTCACAGATGGCGGAATTTTCGATCAGATTTATGAGAGATAAAGGAAGACAAGATGAAGCAAGAGCATAAGCACAGACAGAATATATGAGACAGGAGAGGTGGTAATTGATTATGAAAAAAAGAAATAAACCGGTGATTCCAGGGTTTGGGCTCTCCATGGGAATTACCATTTCCATATTGAGTCTGGTAGTTCTGATCCCCCTGGCAAGCCTGGTGGTCTACACAGCGAAGCTGAGTTTTAAAGATTTTATCGAAACCATCACAAGGGCCAGAGTGCTGGCATCCTTTTATACCAGTTTTGTATGTGCTTTTGCAGCAGCAGTAATAAATGGAATTATGGGAACTATTCTTGCGTGGGTGCTTGTGAAATATGATTTTCCGGGCAAGAGACTTATGGATGGGGTGATCGAACTTCCCTTTGCTCTTCCCACAGCGGTAGCAGGTATTGCACTGACATCCCTGACCTCAGATTCGGGAATTGTCGGCAGCTTTTTTGCAGGATTCGGTATCAAGATCGCATACACAAGAATAGGTATTACAGTGGCTATGATATTTGTAGGAATACCGTTCGTTGTGCGAAGTGTACAGCCGGTTCTGGAAAAGATGGATAATTCTTACAGCGAGGCAGCAGGAGTGCTGGGAGCAAAGAAAACAACTATCTTCTGGAAGGTCATTTTTCCGGAACTGAAGCCCGCGATCTTTGCAGGGACCGGACTTGCGTTCGGAAGATGTCTGGGTGAATATGGAAGTGTTGTATTTATCGCAGGAAATAAACCCTATTATACAGAAATCACACCGCTGGTTATTATGTCAAAGCTTCAGGAATTTGATTATTCAAGTGCAACGGCAATCGCACTTGTGATGTTGGCAGTTTCATTTTTTATTCTGTTCCTTAACAGTATGATACAGCAGAGAAATGCAAGAATTTTAAGAGGAGGAAATGCCTGATGGACAACAATGAAAAGGCTTCGGAGAAAATCACAAAATGGTTGCTTGTCGGGATCAGCGTTCTGTTTCTGGCAGTCATGCTTCCTTTTTCCTCTGATCACCGTGATCACAGAAGCATTGCGGAGCGGATGGAAGGTCTATGCAGCTGCAGTGACAGATGAGTACACCATCAAAGCACTTCTTCTTACAGTGAAGGCAACACTCTTTGCAGTTATTTTTAACACTGTTTTTGGTGTTTTTGCAGCCTGGGCACTGACGAAGTTTCAGTTCAGGGGTAAAAAGCTTCTCACTACCCTGATCGATCTTCCGGTTACTATTTCCCCTGTTATTGCAGGTTTGATCTTTCTTCTGATTTTCGGACGGCAGAGTCCTGTTTACTTTTTTCTCATGAAGTTAGGGATTAAAGTTGTATTCTCTGTACCGGGAATCATTATTGCAACTGTATTTGTAACCTTTCCTTTTATTTCCAGAGAACTGATTCCGGTTCTGGAAGCAGAAGGAAGCGATGAGGAGGAAGCGGCAGCCCTGATGGGAGCAGGTGGATGGACCATTTTCTGGAAGATCACATTCCCTCATATCAAATGGGCATTACTGTATGGAGTTGTGCTCTGTACGGCAAGAGCAATGGGAGAGTTTGGAGCGGTATCTGTACTTTCCGGACATTTAAGAGGAAAGACCAATACACTTCCTCTTCATGTAGAGATTTTGTTTAATGAGTTTCAGTATGTTCCGGCGTTTGCCGTATCTTCGCTGCTTGTGATCATGGCGGTTATCATTCTGGTAGTCAGAAGCCTGATTGAATATAAAGGAAAGAAGGAAGCCTGATATGTATGTAGAGTTAAAAAATATCAATAAGACATATGGTTCTTACCAGGCATCAAGGAATGTGAATTTCGGAATTGAGAAAGGTAAACTGATTGGTCTGCTGGGACCAAGCGGAAGCGGAAAAACAACTATTCTTCGAATGATCGCAGGCCTGGAAACCCCGGACAGCGGAGAGGTCATTATTGATGGAAAAGTGGTAAATGATGTTCCGTCCAGTCAGCGTGGGATTGGATTTGTATTTCAGAATTATGCGTTGTTTCGCTATATGACAGTTTATGACAACGTTGCATTTGGTTTGAAGGTTCAGAAGGCTGATAAGAAGAAAATTGATGCCAGAGTCAGAGAGCTGATCAAACTGGTGGGGCTGGAAGGACTGGAAAAAAGATATCCAAGCCAGTTATCTGGCGGCCAGAGGCAAAGGGTGGCATTTGCCAGAGCCCTTGCTCCAAACTCCCCAGGTGCTGCTTCTGGATGAGCCCTTT